>MDTB01159456.1_pt1 | contig 40290 bp, 42 predicted proteins | sample 811161 | NCBI WGS metagenome assembly MDTB01 (sample SAMN05326650, study PRJNA326480) | marine metagenome | isolation source: seawater | place: Mediterranean Sea | collected 2009 | reverse complement strand
TGGTTCCATCTAACTCACCAGAAGACATTTTTTCAAATGTTTCTACTGACATTGTAAGTGTACAATCAGCATCCTGATCTTCTCCACTTACTGTGTTAGGATTTGATTTTCCGTCAAGGAAAATACATCCCGCACCTTCAAAATCAAATTTTACAGTTGCTCCAAGACCTGTGTCTTTTCCAGCAATTCCTGCTTCGAATTGTGCTAGTATACTTGCTACATCAGCCATAATATTTTCTCCATAAGTTAATTAACAGGCGTAATAAAACATTTTATCTAATGGATGACAATACATTTATTTGAGTATATTTTTGAAAAATAGCTATTAATACAGCATGTTAATGATCAATACACTTTATAAACCTCCAATATTCTGGGAACAGGGCAAAAACTATCTCATAAAAAAAGATAAGAAATTAGGCAGTTTGATTAAGTCTTACCCAAAAGATTTTTTATTTACAAAATCTGATCCGTTTTTAACATTGGCAAGATCAATAGTTGGGCAGCAAATATCTGTAAAGGCCGCACAATCTGTCTGGGACAGACTTGAAATCAAAATAAAAAAAGTGACCCCACTTAATATAAAAAAAATGCATTCAAACTCTCTTAAATCAGTGGGACTGTCACGTCAAAAAGTCCAATATTTAAAAAATCTTTCTGATGCATTTATTAAATATAAAATAAAAATTCATTTGTGGGAAAAAATGAATGATGAAGAAATAATTCAAGATTTAATACAAATCAAAGGTATTGGTAGATGGACTGCAGAAATGTTTTTAATATTTAATTTATGCAGAGCTGATATTTTTCCTTTAGATGATATTGGCATGATCAGGGGTTTGTGTAAGATTTACAATTTAAACTATCCCATTAATAAAGATAAAGTTTCTAAAATAGGTGATAAATGGAAGCCATACCGATCCATAGCGACATGGTATCTTTGGCGCTCACTAGATCCAATACCTGTAGAGTATTAATATGCTAAAAGAAAAAATCTATATCTACACTTTTTATCGATTTAAAGATTTAAAAAATATTAAATATATAAAAATTCAACTAGATAAATTTTCAAAAGATAAATTGATATTGGGAACTATTTTAATTGCAAATGAAGGAATTAATGGAACTATATCAGGAACAAAAAAAGATTTAGAATTATTAATAATTGAAATAAAAAAAATACTTAAAATTAAAAAAATTTCACTTAAAATATCTAAAAATCAATTTATACCTTTTTATCGTCTTAAAATAAGGTTAAAAAAAGAAATTGTCACAATTGGTGACAAATCAGTTAAACCTAAAAAAGTTACTGGCAAATATATATTACCAAAGGACTGGGATAAGATTATTAATAATAAAAATTATCTAATTATTGATACTAGAAACATATATGAGATAGGTATTGGTTCATTCAAAAATGCATTAAACCCTAAGATTAATTCCTTTAGAGACTTTCCAAAAAGAATTAAAAGTCTAAAGGTAGATAAAAAACAGCCTATTGCAATGTTTTGTACTGGAGGAATAAGATGTGAAAAAGCATCATCATACTTAATTAATAATGGCTTTAAGGATGTTTCACAACTAGACGGTGGAATTTTGAATTATTTAGAATATAAAAAAAATAAAAAAATAAATATGTGGACAGGTGAGTGTTTTGTTTTTGACAACAGGGTCTCTGTAGATAAAGATTTACTTAAGGGCTCACATGAGCAGTGTTTTGGTTGCCGCCATCCAATAACAAAAAATGATATGAAGCTTAAAACATATATAAAAGGTGCGTCTTGCAAGTATTGTGCAAGAGATAAAACTAACAAAAAAATAAATTCATCATTGGTTAGACAGAGTCAAATTGATACTGCTGAAAAAAAACTTGAAAAACATTCTTTTAAAAAAATTTACTCCTTAAAATAATTTTTTTAAATACCTTTAATTTTCATAATAAAGTCTAGCAGATTACCATGTTTAAATAAATGACCTCTAATCCCAAAATTTTCCGCACACTTAATATCAGTTTGCTTATCACCAATGAGGAAGCTACTTTTTTTTTCAATTGGCCACTTTGACTCAGCCATTTCAAGCATACCTGTATTTGGTTTTCTTAAATGAATAAGTTCACTAAATTTATTTGGACATTTTGGATGATAAGGTGATATAAAAAACTCATCTATGTAAGCATCAATTTTTTCTAATTCTATTTTAATATATTTGTGCAGATCAAGTACGTCTTTTTCATCATATAGACCTCTTGCTATACCAGATTGATTTGTTACAATAAAAACATAATAATTATTTTCATTTAAATACTTAATACTTTCTCTAGATCCTTCTATCCATTCAAAATCTGAAATTTTGTATACATAACCTTTTTCTTTATTTATAACACCATCTCTATCTAGAAATACTGCAGGTTTTAACATAGTTCTTGCTCAATCATTTCACATATAATCTGCCCTATAGCAATATGCATTTCTTGAATTCTATCAGGTCTCGAAGAAGGCACGTTTATTATTGCATCGCAAAAGTCAATAACATCATTACTATTATTTCCAGTTAAACAAACAGTTTTAATACCCATATTTTTGGCTTTTTTTAATGTAGATATTATATTTTTACTTTTCCCACTTGTTGTAATTGCATATAAAACATCGCCTTTTTTTTCCAACAGACTCAATTTGACGTGAAAATATTTCATCAAACGAAAAATCATTGCTTATAGCGGTAATCACAGAAGTGTCTGTGGTTAATGCAATTGAAGGTAGTGGTTTTCTATTTTTCATATATCTACCAACTAATTCAGCAGATAAATGTTGCGAGTCAGCAGCAGATCCGCCATTACCACAAAACATTAACTTACCTTCATTTTCTAGTGAGTTAATAATAATATTATATACCACATCTATTTGTCTAGAAGACTGATTAGCTAGTTTAGAAAAATTATTAGCTATTTCATTAAGTGTTTTTTTAATATTTTCCATAAATTTCAGTCTAATTAATTATATTTTAAATACTAGATTTGTTAATAATATTTGTTGTGCTAAAACCCTCTAGAAGGTCTATTAACACGACTTTACCAGAATTTTTTCTGACAAAATCATATCCCACAACATCTTTTTCTTTATAATCTGAACCTTTGAAAATAATATTTGGCATTATTTTTGGAATAATATTAATTGGCGTATCGTCCTCAAATAATACGATTGCATCAATATTAGGTATTTTTGACAAATTATTTATTCTGATTTCTTCACTTTGAATAGGTCTATTTTCTCCTTTTATGGATTTTATAGATTGATCTGAATTCACCGCAACAATTAAAAAATTACACATTAAACTTGAGTTTTTAATTAAATGGAGATGGCCAGGGTGAAGCAAATCAAAACACCCATTGGTAAGACCAATGGAGTAATTTTTTTTTCTCTTTTTTTTGCAGATTACTTCAAGCTCATTAATTGAATAAAGCTTATTTTTAATCATTGTTTAAAGTTAGTTCTCTAAAAGATAATACTGCAGTACCTTGTTTTGCAACAGTAATCCCAGCTGCATTATTCGCTATTTTTGCAGCACTTGATGTATTCATTCCGATAGCTTTCATTAGTGATAATACGCTTATAACTGTATCACCAGCTCCAGTAACATCATTCACATTCTTACAGTTGGCTGGTATTTTTTCTAAATAATCTGATCCCACTAAAAGCATTCCCTTGCTAGATCTAGTAATAAGCACTTCTTTAAATTTATATTTTTTAATTAATGATCTTGCAAAATTAGTAAGATCTCGCTCTGAGGTCAAATTTTTATTAGCGGCATCAGAAATCTCTTTTTGATTTGGAGTCAATATATCGATACCTTTATAAGCACTTAAATCTATTTTTTTTGGATCCGCAATTATGGTTTTGTTATACTTCTTAGCTATACAAATAATTTTTTTTATTAATAATTTTGAGATTAAACCTTTATTGTAGTCAGAAAGTATTATTAAATCAGTCTGTTTTATATTTTTTAAAATAGCACTCTCAATATTTTCTATTAATTTTTTTGAAATCTTAAAATTTGAAAATTCTCTATCTACACGTAATAAATGCTGAAATTTTCTAATATATCTTGTTTTAACAGGCGTTTGATATTTTTTTAAAGTAAATAGCTTAGGTATAATTTTTTTTTCAATACTTATTTGTCTTCTTATTTTTTTACCTGCAACATCATTACCAACTACGGATAATAATATACACTTTGCACCTAAAGCACTTATATTTCTTGCTACATTTGCTGCTCCACCGGGAATAAATTTTTCTTTCTCGAAAAGAAGAATTGGAATTGGGGCCTCTGGAGATATTCTATCAATTCTGCCAAATAAATAATGGTCAAGCATAATGTCGCCAATACACATTATTTTACAAGAATTAATTTTTTTTCGTATCGATGAGATATTATTGTTGGGCATTTCTTATATTTTTCTTATTTAGAGATTTCAAATATTTTTTAAATTTAGACCAATCATCTTGCGATATTATATAACCTATACACTTGCTAGAGCCACATTTACAAATATGGTCAGTGAAGTCTTCATCATCAAAAGCATATCCATAATCATAATTTAATTCAGTATTTTTTTTTATATTTTTAATTGAGACGATCCAAATTTCATTATTTATTATGTCTACTTCACAATTTGGTTCACAAGAATGATTAATATACCTTGCTTTGTTATAAAGTGGTGATCCATCGATATCATACCTTTTATTAAGTTCAAAAATATATACTGATCCTTCATTTTTTTTATTAAGATATTTTCTTATTCTTTCTGCAGATCTTTTATCACCTTCTGTCTTTGAAACTTTTTCTCCAATATATTGAATTATTTTTTCGCCTTTTTTTATATCAATATTAGCAAAGACACCCGTTCCATGAACTCTCGATTTTTTAACTTTATACATTTGATTAATTTTTTTCATTAAATATTTTTAATTACTTATTTTATCTGCTTCGAAGAATAAAGTGAATGCAGATAAAAACCTAATGGGAGATAATATATAATATTTATCCAATTATTGAAAATATTCATACTTGGCTGGATAGGCCATAACGTTAATGTAAAACATATTAACAAACATACTTGGTAATCATTTAACATAACATTTTTTTTAAAAGTAATATTTATTAAATGCGATGTTAACTTCTTTCCTACATATACCATTGCTACTATAAAAAAAAGTAAGCCTAATGTTCCAGTTTCTGCCATTATTTGTAAATATGTATTATGCGGATGCGTACTGCACGTATATTTTCCAAAATTGTATTCATCCTTTTTACAGAATTCTCGATAAGTTTTTGGTCCAGTACCAATATATTTATTATCTTTATATATAGTCCAAGCACTTTTATACATTGGTGCATGCCTTGGAGAATATTGATCTGTGGTAACCCCTAGTTGTCTTAAAGTATGATTTATATTTCTCTCTTTTATGTCTGGAAAATTAAAGGAGATTATTAAAATAACTATAAAAGATGTAAAAACTGCAAAAATTCTAATAACTCTAAAATTTGATAACATTACAATAAATGCTGTAGTTGTGATGACTAATAGTCCGAGAGCGGTACGCTCACCACTTATAAAAATTAGAATGTCTATCAATATCAATAATATAAAAGTTATCAATATACTTATTTTTCTATGCGTTGTATGGGAATAATGAAGAATTAATAACCCAACAAGTAAAGGGAACAGTCTAGAAATATATCCACCAAGATAAAGCTTTTCATGAAACAATAATGTCAATCTATTGTGTGAGCTTGAAACGATACCAAATAAATTATAGCCATTAAAATACTGGTAATATCCATTAAAAATCGCAATTAAAAAAATTGAAAATAAAACTATTGTAAATCTTTTAGAAAGGTTTGGATTTTCATCAATCAAAAACCATATAGCAAGTGAAAAAAAATAAAATCTAAAGTAAAAAAAAACTCGACTCTAAAGACAAAAATACAAAGTCAGACAATAATGAGATCAAAATTAAAATTAAACTTAAACTTAAAAAATAAATTGAGAATGAATTGAATAAATATTTCCAGTTTTTATCAAAAAAAGTGATAGATAAAAAAATTAGAGCAATTATTGAAATAAATAGATCAGGTAAAAATGGTCCAGTTAAAATAATTACTGGCAATCCCAATAGTAGAACTTCTGAAAGATAAATTAATTTTTTTCTTAAAAACAATGAATGTGTACTTTCAAAAATTTATTTAGATTTTGAAATATTAATTAATTCAATTTCGTTTTCATCAGCTAGTCTTTTTTTAATTGTATAATTAATTAAAACAAATATACATCCAATAAGCACACCAATAAATAATGCAATTAAATAATCTAATCTATCAGATCTATTCATTGATTTAGTTTTAATTCTATCTAAATTAAATGTTGTAATAAATGCAGTGTTGTCTCTATCAGAATACGTTAATTCAAGATCATTAATTGCATACATAAGCGCACTATGTTCATCTTTGAGTTTATCTAAGTTTTTAATGAATTCATCTTTCTTTTGTAACTCAATAAATTCAATTTCTGCCGCAAGTTCAGGACTTATTTTAACAACATTTTTATCTATATTTTTTTCTAAAATCTTAATCTGTTGTGATAATATAGTTGATCCATATAAATATTTATTATTTTGATTTAATAATTCTGTTTTATTTTTTTTATTTTCATTATAAAGCTCAAAATCTTCATCAGTAATACTTGGTGCTTCAGATTTTTCTTTTTCTATTTGAATAATTAATTCATTGGTATTATATATTGGATCTATATAATTCATCTTTTCAGCAATACTAAGATTATCTTTCAATACATCAATTTCATTTTTTATTATTGATTTAGCTAAATGCTGTAATTTTTTTGCGTCATATTTTAACAATTTTTTTTTGCGATCTATCTCCTGTATATGCTTTACTCTTTTTAAATTTATTTCTGAGTCTATGGAATTCTTTTGTTGAACTAACTCATTTAAAACATTTGTAAATGTAGACTTTTGAGAATTGATTAATAACGCCTTTAATATAACTTCATTCGTTTGCTGATCGAGTTCTGTATTTATGACATAATTATAATTATTTATGGCTTTGTCATTAAAATTACTAATATTAATACTACTAAATAATTCTTCGACTGATATCTTAGATTTAATTTCTTCATTAAAATCTTTATAAGAATTGAAAAAAACTTGATAGTTCAAAAAACTTTCGTTTTGCATTTGCAAAAATATAGATGGATTATAGTTATATTTTGATAGAGCCCTGTTGGTTGAAGATTTTAATAAAAAAGACAACAGTTCATTTTCACTTACATTTACTTGAGTTTGATATTCGGCTTTATTTGAGCTTTTATATAAAAATGTAATTAATATGGCAGCTAATATAATAATAATAATTATTTTAAAATTTTTTACCAAAATTAAAAAATATTTGATTAGATCAACTTCATTTCTTTCATTTATATTTTCCATATTAAACTCATTAAAATTATTTATATATTATGTTTATAGATTATAAAATTTTAATAATCTATTAATTATTTATATGATTAATCTTTTTCTATATTTTTTGAAACAAACTCTTTAAGTATACTCAAAATACCTTTTTCATCATTATGTTTAATACAATAATTTATATTTTCTAAAATTTTAAGAAGTTTTGGAAGCTTTATAAAATTTTCGTTTGCTACCATAATATTATTATTAACTCTTGTTGCCTCTTTATCATAAAGAAGTTCTTCATGAATTTTTTCTCCCTTCCGTAATCCAATATACTTTAATTCTATATCTCCACTTTGATTATTTTTAGTGAATTCAGTAAGGCCTGATAAGGATAACATTCTTCTTGCTAAATCTACAATCTTAACTGGTCTACCCATGTTTAAAACAAAAACCTCACCTCCAATACTAATTGACCCTGAGTATATTACCAAAGACACTGCTTCAGGGATTGTCATAAAATAACGCGTAACATCTGGATGAGTAATAGTTATTGGTCCACCTTCATTTATTTGACTTCTGAAAAGAGGAACTATTGATCCAGAGGAATTTAGCACATTTCCAAATCTTACCATTGATAAAGCTAAACCGTTTACACCTTTCTTTTCTTCCTCAGCATATGCTTGGATACACATCTCTGCTAGTCTTTTAGTGCTACCCATGATGCTAGTTGATCTAACTGCCTTATCCGTAGAAATTAAGATAAATTTCTTTGAACCAAATTTTTTAGCATTATTTAAAATATTCAATGTACCATTCACATTGTTTGTTATTGCCTCAATTATATTTTCTTCCACAATTGGCAAGTGTTTATAGGCAGCTGCATGAAAAATTATTTCAGGAGTAAAATTTTTAAAAATATATTCAACTCTTTTTTCATCAATAATTGAAGTTAATTTTGAAATTATTTTAACTTTTTTATTTTGATTTTTAATTATTTTTTCTAATGTGTTTGTTATTTTATATAAGTTAAACTCACTATTATCTAATAAAACGATAGTTTTGGGATTATATGAAATTACTTGCTTAGTTATTTCTGAGCCAATAGATCCTCCTGCACCAGTAATCAAGACATTATTTGAGTATAAATCTGAATTAAGACCAGATAAATCAATATCTATTTTTCTATCTAATAAGTCATCTAAATCTAAGTCTTGAAGCCCAAGATAAGAAACATTTTTATCTATAATATTATCAATACTAGGTAATGTTTTTACACTCACATCAAAATTTGAAATTTTTTCTATGATCTGTCTTCTCTCGATGATATTAAGGCTTGGAATACAAATGAGAACTAAATTAATTCGATATTTTTTTATATATTCTGAAATTTTTAAAGGTGAAATAATCTCTATATTATTAATTTTTAGGCCATATTTCTTTTTATCATCATCAATAAAAGCAATAGTATTGAAAGATTTATTAGTTTGCATTGACTCATAGCACTGTACTCCAGCTTCTCCAGCACCGTAGATCAATATATTCTTAGCATTATTTTGATTAATGGTAAAAATATTTTTAATGAATAATCTACTGATAACAAGTAACAAAAAAAATAAGATTGGCTGAATTAATCCTAATGATCTTGGTACCCCATAAAATTTATAGGTATGTAAAATTAATAACATTACTATCATAATTGAAAGTATTGACTTTGAAATGTGAATTAAAAAACTAATATTTAAATGTCTATTAATAAATCTGTAATTTTTAAAAATCGAAAAAAATAATAAGTGAATAGTTGCAAATAATATAAAAACTATAAAATGTTCTCTAGATGGATTAGATATATATGGGATAATTTGGTGTTCATAATCCAAGATTATTATAAAAGCGATTAGAGTAGAAAAAAAGTTAAGCAGTAAGTCTAAAATAATTAGCATGAAAATTTTAGAAATTCTTGGTAATTTACTTAATCTTTGTACTATTAAAATTAATGAATTCATTAGTGGCTCACACTGTCTCTCCTAAAGACTTTTATTACTGTTAAAAGTAATATTTTTAAATTTAGATAAACTGAATTATTTTTTTCATAAAATTTTTCTAATTCAACTTTATCACAAATTGATAAACTATCTCTTCCATTAACCTGGGCCCACCCAGTTACACCTGGTTTTTGTAAATGAATATTATGCTTTGTTCTTAATTCAACTAAATCATTCTGATTATATAATGCGGGTCTAGGGCCAATAAAATTCATGTCACCTTTTAATATTGAGTATAACTGTGGTATTTCGTCTAGGCTGGTCTTTCTAAGAAAAAAACCTGATTTAGTAATTAATTTTTCGCTGTCTAATAAAAGATGTGTAGCTTTTTGGGGCGCCTCTAAGATCATTGTTCTAAACTTTGGCATCATAAAAGGTTTATTTTTTTTTCCAATTCTTTTTGACCAATGAATAATTGGTACTCCAGAATTTAGTAAAATTACTAATGCTATAAGCAATATTAATGGCAACACAATTATTAAAATTAATAATGCTAAGATTCTATTCAAGTTAATAATCATACAATTAATTAAGTTCAGTGCGTATAATTTTCATATACTTCTAATTTTTAATATTACTGTTTTATTAATTAATTTAATACCTTAAACAATTATAATGTAATTTATTTTTTCATATTTAAATATTCACGCTTGTACTCTATGGTTGCAGCCAACAGTACTATACAGGATGCGTTTGGCGAGTATAAACATCCAATCAAAATCGTATATAAAAATGCTATATAGGATCCATGACCTGTTGATCTAATATAAAATAATAAATATATGAGTCCGAATATTCCAAATGTTCGAATAAATAATAATGGTCCTGAGACCGCTATTCTTCCGCTAACAGGTTCAAACAAACTAGGTTCAAATAAAACACCAAAAGGATTATTAATTATAGTATTAATCGAAAAAATAATTCCACTCAATCTCTCTCCATCAATCGACATAACAATACTTATTAAGCTTTCATTTCCAGCAATAACTCTCTTAAAAATAAAATCAATTTTATAGTGAAAATTATATAAGTCAGGAAATTCAAATATTTGATAACCAATAAAAATTAGGTAAAAAAATAAACTTGCAAGCAGCACTCTTATAGGAAAATTGATTATTAAAAATAATAAATAAATGAAATATCCTGTTGTTGATCTAATTAATAACAGTTCAACTATTGTTAAAATTAAAAAAGCTAAAAAATTATTTTTTTTAACTTTGATGCCATAACCTAATATATACATGAACAGAATATAAAAACTAGCTCTTGATGGTTCAGAATATAAAAGTGATGCCCCTCTATAACTTTCTCCAGTTCCTAACCCGCCCTTACTAAAAATAGTTGAAAATATAGGATCTAAAAAATTTAGTATATTAGTATTTTGAATTAGTGCTAAAATGAAAAAAAACCAAAAAAAAATTTTTGCAGCTTTTGATATTTCCAAAATAATTTCATTTCTAGAAATTATCCATAATCCGCTTAAAAATGTTGCAAAAACTATTGCATACTTAAAAAGTAAAAGGCTATAATTATATTCTAAATAACCGTGAATAAAAAATACTATAGGAAATGAAAACCCTATTATTAGATAAATTAAATTATAATTAGGTTTAATATATATAAGGGAATAAGGAAGTGACTCAGTTCGTGTACTGGCCGTTCTTATTTCGTTACTAATAAAGCTGGCTAAGAAAGTTGGAACGAATAATAAAAAATATTTAAAAAATAATTTCATTTAGAAATAAACTTAAATATTGTTAAACGACGTTATTTGACTTCGTGTCACTATAAGATCTTCAATTTTATAACCCTTATAGAGATTTGAAGGTTGAATATCCAGTTGATCTTTTTTAATCAAGTTTATATTATCACTAACGAAACCATGATTTTGCAATATTTTCATGAAATCAATATGTCTAATTCTATTTTGATAGTGATTAGGTGGGTTAAAAATGCTCCATACAGGAACGGTATACCTAAGAAAGTTTAAACTAGACAGATTTATATCATTGTGTGAGTAATGATCACTATAATCTACACAGGATATTAGTATTCCATCTTTTAATAGTAGTTTTTTTATATTCTCTAATATCTTATTAATATTTTTAATTGGAATATGCTCAATCGTGTCCTTAGAAACACATATATCGAACTTGTCTATTGATTCATATTTAGCAACGTCCAAGGGTGAAATATATTTAATTCGAAGATTAAATAGTAAATCATCAATATTTGATGTCTCAAATAAAATTTCTTGTCCCAATAAATGAGATATTTCTCTATAAGCATCAAAACAAAGCTTTGGGTTAATCATTGTATTAAGATCAACAACAGTTTGACTTAAATGTTTACATTTAATTGCAAGAAATATGTTTTGTCCTAAATTTCTTCCCGCACCAAATTCTAATAATCTAATTTTTTCGTTGGATTTATATTTTTCAATTACGCTTAAAGTATAATTCCAATCACTATCTATTGATAAAATAGGTTTAAAAGATCTACGTGTAATATTATGCTGAAAATAATATAAGACTTTTGATGGCATTAAACTTAATATCCAAAATGAAATAACTTTTATAATCCAGTTTTTTTCAATAATTCTTGAAATTTTTTTTAAAATTTTTTTCATATTATTGACCTCAACATATTTTAAATATTTGTTCTCAAGCTAAGATATATCCATCTTAAAGTTATAAGAATAGAATGTAAAATGTATATTGGAATCGACATTAACCTTCCCCACTCAAAACGACTAACTAAAATTTTTCTCAATTCTAAAATTGATTTATATTTATTTTTATAATGTTGGTTTATGTCGTTAATACGATAGATGTAATTAAAATAATTAAATTTTATTAAGAGAGGTTTAAGATCTAAAACTTGATTCCAATAAACCCAATCTTCTTTTCTTCCTTCATAAAATTTGACTTTTTTTGCTAATTTTGAATTTATTATTACTCCTCCTAGTAAAAAAGGATTAACTATTTTTCTTAAAAAAATTGGGTATAAAGGAATTTTTCTTAGATTATTTTTATTTTTTATTTGAATATATGATTGAGCAATGAAGAGAAGGTCATCATTATGAAAATCTTTTTTGTACTTTTTTAAATTATTAATTGCATGATATAATAATTTATCACCAGCATCTAAAAAAATAGTAAAACTGTTTTCTTGCTTAAAATTAATTTTATCAAGAGCAAAGTTTCTTGCATGAGATCTTGAGGCAATTGGACTTATATCAAATATGTCTACTTTCAAATTTTGATTAAATTCAATAATACCATCTAATTTAAAATTAGTGTTATTATTCAAAACCAGTAGAAGCCTTACTTGAAAATCAATGAGCTTAGTACAAACATCATTTACACTGAGTATAGTTTCTTCAAGATCATCTAAATTTCCAACAGGAGTAATTATATTAATATTTATATCCACAGTGATATAATTACCACTTTGGTGAATTTAATACATTTTTTTTATTAAAATTATCTTGAGTTAAATTTGCTAGAAGTTCTATATCGTCTAATAAATTGTTTGAAAGTAAAATTGGACTAAATCCAATACTTTTTAAACCATGATTTAAAACTTCTAATTCATTTTTGGCTAATTCTTTTCTTGGATTTTCTATAAAATCTATTTTAGCATTAAATTGTTTCGCAATGATGCTTGCGATCTCTTCAACAGACAAAACTTCGGATACTTGGTTATAAATTCTAACTTTTTTAGTATCAAATTTATCATTTTCTAAAGCTAATTTTATACATTCCGCAGTATCGCTTATGTGTATAAATGCTCTTTTTTGACCACCTTCACCATAAATTGTTAGAGGTATATTATTTGCTGCCTGAGTAATAAATCTGTTTAAAACAGTGCCATATATTCCATCATAATCAAATCGATTCATTAATTCAGGAGCTTGTTTGGTTTCTTTAGTTTCAATTCCCCAAACAATACCTTGATGAAGGTCCGTTATCTTTAAATTCCAGTTTTTATTGTAAAATTGAAATACGAGTTGATCTAAACTTTTTGTTAGATGATAAATACTTCCAGGGTTAGTTGGATATAAAATATCTACATCTTTATTTGTTGATTTGACATTCACCTCCAAATATCCTTCAGGAATGACCCCAAAGTCTTTTGAATAACCATACACACCCATGGTACCTAAATGAATTAAGTGGATGTTCTTGTCTATATCCACTATTGCGGAACAAACATTATGTGTACCCGTAATATTATTATTTATTGTATAGCATCTTTCTTTGTCACTTATCATTGAATATGGAGCAGATCTTTGCTCAGCAAATTGAATTATTGCATGAGGTTTGAATTCGGCTATTTGCTTCCGTAAAGCAAATGGATTATTCGCAATATCGATATTCTGAAAAGAAATATTTCCTATCTCTCTTTTGGCAATAGAAATTCTACTGCTAATTGAACTTATAGTAGTTAAACTGCCTGAAGACAAATCATTATCAATAGATCGTCTCGATAAATTATCAATTATGAGAATCTCATGGCCTTCACTAGCTAATCGCAAACTTGTTGGCCAGCCGCAAAAACCATCGCCACCTAATACTATTACCTTCATACTTATTTTTTTTTTCTAATTATTTTGTAGCCTCTTATTTTAGCCATTGTTATAAAGTATATTTCTCTTGATACAAACAAACTATAAAAAAATTTAATACACTCAATTATAAATCTAATAAATTTCTCGTGTTTTAGCTTGATAAATATAATGCTCATTGTTGGATAGGTTGATTGACCTCCAAGTTTAAAATCTACAATAACTTCACTTTTGTAAATTATACCATATTTGGCTATATTATTTTTCATCCAGTCGTTATCTGCTGAAACTTTTAAATTTTCATTAAAAAAAATTTTTTTATGATTTGGTGCCACAAAGCCCTGATGGGGCGGCAAAGTTCGCAATCCTGATTTCAAGAAAAACTTTCGTATAGGTAAATTGTCTCTTACTATTTTTATATTATTGTAAACTTGATATGTTTTAAAACTACAACATTTTTCATGATTGTTCTGTAAATATTCATTGATAAAATCCATTGATTTATTATCTATAAAACTATCTCCAGCATTAAGAAATAAAATATAATCACCACTGGATTTTTGAATTCCTACATTCATTGCGTTGAATAAAGAATTATCAAGGTCCCAATAGAACTTTCTAAAATCACTTGAATAAGATTGGGTTATTTCTATCTTTTCTTTTTCTGAGTAACCAGACAAAACTAAGATATTTTCATGACAATTTATAACTTGGCTGTTTATCGAATCTAAGGTTTCCTTCAGTTCTTGGATATTTTTATAAGAAATTGTAATGATAGATAATTGCATTTTTTATTTTGTAGGCATCTTATTAAATTTTTCTAAAAATTAAATGTTTAAAATCATACTGGTCTCTATTAAGTGTTTTATGCATATGAATTGAAGGATTGTCAAAATTAAAAATACAATTGTAACCATGATTATACATAAAATCTAAAAAACTTATTTCTGAAAAAAACAAACAAGGAAATAAGGAATCTTTCATATTATTTTGCAATACATAAAAATCGTAATCTAATTTTGTAAAAACTGTGTCAGTAATTATTATATACTCAGGCTTAATAGTAAAAATTTCATATAAAAAATCTTTATATTTTTTTATATATTGTAGAGAGGATCCAAAATAAACTATATCTATATTTTGCATTTTTATTGCATCTAATGAAGCTATGTATTTAATAAAATTAGATTTACTATTTGGAATCTTATTATTAATTTCTTCAACAAATTTATCAGTTTCAAGAATAAAAGACTTTACATCTGCTTTTAAAATTTTCTTTATAGATTCATAAATTGGTGGATTACCTCCACCAACATCAAGGATGGTATAATCTTTTTTGTTTAAAATACCTAATAAAATAGGTAATATAATATTTCTATCTACATCAGAAAAATTAATATTTTCCACATACTTACTTGCTCTTTTTAGATCATTTACTTCGAGAATATAATCACTTACTTGAGTTGAAAACTTTTTTGCATCTTTTAAAGAAGTGAACTCTTGTACATAGCTTTCTCTGCGTTCAGAAATAAGAATTTTTTTAAAAAATTTTTTTATTTTTGTAAAATACACAACTTTTTAAAAGAGAATATTATTAATTTTTAATGAGATTTTTTTTGCTTCTTGAAGTTTTAATTCAGGATACATTGGGAGAGTCAAAACTCTACTAGCTAAATAATTAGTTACTGGTAAATTATTATTTGGAATTTTGCAATATTTATCATAACCACCATGCAAATGACCAGGCACAGGATAATGTATACCACAAAAAATATTATCTTTTTTTAATCTACTGATAAATTCATCTCTATGTTCAGCAAGTACTACATATAGATGATGTACATGTTTTATATTTTTTCTTTGTTTAGGCAGTTCAATAAACTTATTATTAATTAAGCTTTCATATGTATTAGCAATTCTAATTCTTTTATTGTTATCTTTAGATAAATATTTAAGTTTAACATTTAAGATTGCAGCTTGAATTTCATCTAATCTAGAACTTTGCCCAGGCTCAATAGTATTTCTACTATCATCCCAACCAAACTGACGACTTTGTGCTATTCTATTGGCTATTTTTTTGTTTTTTGTTACAACCATTCCTCCATCGCCTATGGCTCCAAGATTTTTTGTTGGATAAAAGCTAAATGCTCCAATATGACCAATTGAGCCAATTTTTTTTCCATTATATTCGGCTCCTGTTGCTTGCGCACAGTCTTCAATAACAAATATATTATTGTTATTTGCAATTTTCATGATTTCTTTCATATTGCAAGCTTGACCATATATATGTACAGGAATAATCGCTTTTGTTCTTTTTGATATCGCTTTTTTAATTAATATAGGGTCCATAGTAAAAAAAGTCTTTTCAATATCGACTATTACTGGTGTTGCTCCACTTGATATTATTGCTGATAAGGTTGCTAAAGCTGTATGAGAGACAGTTATCACTTCATCCCCAGGACCAATATTAAGAGCTTTTAAACTTAAAAGTATAGCATCTGTTCCACTATTTACACCAACTGCATATTTAGCATCACAGTATTTAGCAAAATTTTTTTCAAATAAAGAAACTTGATTTCCAAGTATATAATTTCCACTGTCAAGAGTATTTTTTATTGACTCTAATATTTCTTTCCTATGTGACTTAAATTGACTTAGAGGATAAGAGGCAAAAACCATTATAATATTTCTACCCTTGGCACAAAAGTAATCCACTTACCTCCATTTTTTTCAAACTCTGTTTCCTTTTCAAAAATTTCTTTTTTATGATTCCATGCAAATAATAGTGCAAAGTCAGGAGGATTTTGTGAAAAATTTTCATAAGACTTAACTGGTATATGGGCTCCAGGTGAAAATTTATTTTGCTTTAAAGGAGTTGTATCAGAAATAAAGTCTATCAAATCAGGGCCTATTTCTGAATAGTTTAACACAGTTGTACTCTTGGATGTTGCTCCATAACCAACAACACGCTTGTTTTCATCTTTAATTTTTGTTAACAACTCTAATAATTCTTTTTTTGATTTTTCACAGTTATCTCTAAATCTTTCATATGTAGAAATTTCTTTAAACCCTTTTTTTTCTTCATCCATAATTATTTTTGAAACATTATTAGAAATTTCATGACTACCTTTTTTTCCTATAAAATATCTCATAGAACCTCCATGAGTAACTTGAGGCTCTACATCTATGAGTTCTAGGTCATGTCTTTCACAAATTGAAATAACTGATAAGGCAGAAAATATGTAGACATGTTCATCGTAGATTTGATCATAAGAAACTTTATTAAGCATATCACCTAAGTATGGGTCTTCAAAAATTAATACTCCATCTTTGCTAAGTAAATTAGAAATACCAGCAAACACACTATTGATATTTGGGATATGACACATTACATTCGCTGCAAACATTACATCAGCATTTCCATATTCTTCTAAAACTTTTACAGCTAACTCTTCATTGAAAAATTCAGATATAGTATTAATTCCTTTTTCTTTTGCAATTTGAGCTACGTTTTGTGAAGGCTCTATGCCTAAGTGTTTAATTCCGGCATTTTTAAAATGTCTAAGCATGATACCATCATTGCTTCCAAGCTCTATTGCCATAGGGTTGTCTTTAGATTTCAAAAATCTATTAATAACTGAATTAGCAAAGTTATCAAAATGAGTCTGCATATGCTTAGATAAGCTTGAGAAAAAAGGGTAACTCCCATTAAACATTAATTCTGCATCAGGTTGTTCTATTAATTGAAATGCAAAGCATTTATTACAAAAAGAAGGTTTCATTTCAAAAAAATACTCATCTTTGAAAGCCTCTTTTTTAAGGAATCCATTAGCAATTGGCATCTTACCAAAAGTCATAAACGGTTCAATTTTATTATTACAAACTCTACAATTGTTAGCTATATCCATATTTAACTTTTCCCTTAATTTATTTTTCTTTTAAAATTGATCTTAAATAATCCGCGTATTCAACACCTTTGTAGTTGGCAATCAACATATCTAAATTTTTATCTGAAATAAAGCCCATTCTCCAAGCAATTTCTTCAGGACAACCAATTTTTAAGCCTTGAAGTTCTTCAACCATTTTTACAAATTGCGAGGCTTTTAGTAAGTTGTCGTTAGTCCCGGCATCTAGCCAAGCATATCCTCTTCCAAGTTTATAAACACCAAGAGATTTATTTTGTAAATAGAATTGATTGATATCTGATATTTCTAGTTCACCTCTAGCTGAGGGGGTTATTTGTTTAGCAATTTTAGAAATTTCATTATCATAAAAATATAACCCCGTAATAGCCCAATTTGAAATACTATTTTTTGGTTTTTCGATTATCCTATTAGGAACATCATTTTCATTAAATTCACATATACCAAAGTTTTCTGGATCATTTACATAATATGCAAAAACCATTGATTCGTTATCCAATGAACTTTGTTGATTTAATAATTCAGAAAACCCAGAGCCATAAAAAATATTATCTCCTAAAATTAATGCACACGAACTATCATCTAGAAATTCTTTTCCAATTAAAAAAGCTTCCGCTATTCCTTTCGGCTCAAGTTGCTCTTTATAAGAAATTTCTATACCGAATTTTGAACCATCACCAAGTAAATTTTTAAAGCTATTTAAATCGTTGGGATTTGTAATTATCAAAATTTCTCTTATTCCAGCCAACATAAGAGTTGATAGAGGATAATAAATCATAGGTTTATTGTAAACTGGTAAAAGTTGCTTACATACTGGAAGTGTTATAGGCCATAACCTACTACCAGTTCCACCAGCTAAAATTATACCTTTTCTATTTTTCATAATTAGCTATTCAGATACCAATTATTTTTTCGAACCCATTCAATAGTTTTTTTTATTCCCTCTTTTGGGTTTATATTTGCAGTCCAATTAAGAAGTTTTTGTGCCTTTGAACTGTCAGGAATACGATTAATGATATCTTGATATACTATGCCATACATTTCTTTAGTATTGATATTGTTAATTTTTATATCTATACCTGATTCGCTTATACAATAATTAACTATATCCTCAATATTGGTTGGGTTTTGGTTCCCAATATTAAATACATGTCCATTTGCAATTTCTTCTGTTGCTGCCAAAATTAGTCCATCAATTGCATCGTCAATATAAGTGAAGCATCTTGTCTGCTTACCACCATCATATATATCTGGGGATTCATTTCTTAAAATTCTATATATCGATTGAGACACAACATAAATTGGATTTTGTTTTGGCCCATAAACATTAAAAAATCTTACAGTAGAAAAATTAAGTTTTCCGTTTCTATGCAAACCAAACAACATATGTTCTATAAGAGCTTTACTTGATGAGTAACACCACCTATCAACTCCTGGACTTCCAAGAACTCTATCTGCTTCTTCGTTCCAAGGAGTATTTGGATTTTTTCCATAAATTTCACTTGTGCTTGCAAACAATAATTTAGTATCAAAATCCATACAATGCTTAATAATATTTTTTGTTCCATTAATGGTTATATCAATTAATGAAAGAGGATCTTCCATATAATATCTAACACCAACAATTGAGGCTAAATGATATATCAATTTCGCATCTTTTTGAAAAAATGAACTAACTGACTCTTCATCTCTTATATCACCTTGGACATAATTAAAATTTGGGTTTTTTTGTAAACTTTCTAAATTTTTACATTCATTTAAAGGTTTAATATCAAAAGCATATACAGTATTTCCTTCTCTTATTAATCTTTCTGATAAATGACTTCCTATAAATCCAGCAGCTCCAGTAATCATTACTTTTTTATTGTTTTTTATTGTCATCTTCCAATTCCTTTGTAATTCAAACCATTTTTTTTGATCTCTATTATTTCGCTAGCAGAAAAATATCTTCTACCATCAAATATTAAAGTTTCTTTTTTACATTTATTTACAAGCTCTGCCGCACTTAGTTCAAGTATCTGTTCGTGAGCAGTCATAAATGCAATACAATCTGCATTATCTATAGCTTCATTAATTTTTTTAACAGTTTTAATATTTATTTTATCTAAGTCATTTGATGTAACAAGTGGGTCATAGATTGAAATATTACTAAAACCCTCATTTTTAAGAAAATTTAAAAATGGTAGTACAGGTGTAAATCTAATATCTCCACTATTACTTTTAAATGATAGACCCAGTACTGCAATTTTAACTTTATCTGAATCTAGGTTTACTTCTTTAAAATGGTCAATTATTTTTTTTGCACTATACTCTGGCATAATTTCATTTGAAATTCTTCCAGATTTAATGGTATTAAGTTCGATTCCATTTTCTTTTCCTAAAGTATGCAAAAACCACGGATCTTTAGTTAAGCAATATCCACCAACTCCATTTGAAGGAGTCAAGATATTGACATTTCCACTGCCTTTTTTAAGACTATTAGCGGCACTGATTACTTCCATAATGTCAATTTCAAAATTTAAAGTATCAGATAAGCGCGCCAAATCATGTGCAAGACCTATGTTTAAGTCAATCCAAGCATTATTTGCCAATTTAACCATTTCAGCTGTTTCGGCACTATTTACGGCAATTGTTTTAACAGAAATAGAATCTTCCCAAAACTTAACTGCTCTATTCGTAGCTGCATTAGTAATACCTCCTACAACAATAGGTAGTGATTTTAATTCACTAATAGCGTTTCCCTCCGCTAATCTCTCTGGACTAAAGACCACATCGATATTTTTTTTATTTGATAAAATTTCATGAACTATCTTTCTCGTAGTACCTGGTGGAATTGTGCTTTTTACTAAAACTAATTGCCCATTTTTTACATATGGCTCAATTTCTTTGCAGGTTTCAGATAAATGACTAAGATTGGGCTTATTATTTTCACCTAGTGGTGTTCCAACAGTAATTATTATTACGTCAGATATGCTTATAGATTCTAAATCATGAGTGATTGTTAAATATTTATCACTTATTTTTTTATTAACTAATTCTTGAAGACCTGGTTCACTAATCGGATAGCCATTATTTAAAAAATTATTTATTAGTTTTTTATTTTTATCTATTCCTACGACAGTAAATTCTTTAGAGGCAATAACACTTGCTATAACACTTCCTATATGTCCAAACCCTATTACAGAAATCTTCATATCTATACTCTGTTACTATCTTTTAATAAATTAATCGTATCAAATATTCCAGCTTTTAAGCTTCCAGAAAATTTAAATCCTTCAGCTTTAAATTTTTCACTGCTTACTTCGTATGAAAGCTGATTCATAATTTTACTGTCGACAAATTTTTCTTTTACATTTGGAATATATTCTTTAATTAACTCTATCACATTTTTGACTGTAGCATTTTGAGTTAAAATATTGAAAGTATCACCATCAAATAAATCCTTTTTTATAATGTGGTCGAATGCACTACTTGCATCTTTTAAATCTAAATACGGACGACTTTGCTCATAAGCAGTTTTCCATACAGTAATTTCCTGACCCATAACAGCTTGCCAACAAAACTTATTAACTGCAGTATGGAATCTCATACCTTGTGAAATGCCAAATATAGTTCCAAATCTGCAACAAACAACTTTTAATCCAGAACTTGCTAGCTCATTTATAAGCTTCTCTTCTTTTAATTTTGTTTCAGCATATGGACTTTGAGGTTTTAGATCATCATCGGAACAATCCTCAGCAACTATTTTTTTTTGTGTTCCATAAACACTTGTTGAAGATAAAAATATTAGCCTAATTCCCTTTTTTAAACATAAATTTGCAACGTTTTCTGTAGATAATAAGTTATTTCTCTCAAGTTCGTCAGGGTTTTCAAAGCTGTTCGCCGCATCTGTTATCGCTGCTAAGTGAATTAGAATATCTATGTTGTCTAAATCCGATTCTATATCATCTTTACTTACATCTTTTTCTAAAAAATTATAATCATTCGTTGCTGGAAGATTGAATAGCGACGCGTATCTTTGCGTTAAAAGATTATCAATTAAAGTAAATTTATAAGATGAATTTTTTAATCCTAAATTTCTAATTGTATAAGAGCCAATGTGCCCAAGTGCACCAGTTATTGCAATTCTCATAATATATTCATTTTTTAAATTGTGGCCTTTAAATACCCATTAGGATTACAAGAAAAAAGTAATTTATTTTCAATTTCTTTATCATTTTTAAATCTTTTATTTTTTTTAATAAATTTTTTAAGCGCTGTATGAGGATTATTTTTAGGCCCCCAAGGTCTTGGTCTGTGTTTTTGTTCGGGAATAAAATCAATTATAGTATCACCACAAATTAAATAATTACCTTTTGATATAAATTTAGAAAAGATATTTAATTCTTTTAGAACGTGTTCTTCAGTATGATGGGAGTCAAGTATTACCATAACTTTTTTTGATTTTTTTATAATTTTTTTTATTTTTTTTACAGTTTCGTCTTCAAGACTTGAACTTTCAATAAGTTCAATCTTTTTAAATAGTTTTTTTTGACTTTTAAGTCTCTGTTTAAGGTCATTTGGAATAAAAATATCTATACCAATTATTTTTTTGCCACCAGTATAGTCCATTAACATGGATTGAAATAATAATGAGCCACCCCAAGCCACCCCAACTTCTATTATATATTCTGGTTTTGTTTTCCAAATAATCTCTTGAATAGCAAACATATCCTGAGGTAAATTAAGAATTGGCTCTCCAAGCCAAGTAGTTTGATGCATCCATCTAAACTTATCAGCTTCAAATAAAACTTTATTCGCCTGTTGTTTTAAAGCCTTATTCATACCCATTTTTTTTGCAGACTCCGCATTTAATTTTAAGAATTTTGTCTTAGATATTATTTTTTTTTGCATTTAGGAATCTATAAATTTAATAAAATTATCATAATTTCTCAAATAATCATCTTCATCATAATCGAGATCACAAAGTACCATTAATAAAGAATCTTTCACTAGGTATTTTTGTGTTGCCCATATTCCACATGGTACATAAACCCCCTCATTGGGTTTTTTTAAAATAAATTGTTTTCTACTAAAACCATCATCACAAGTTAGCTCGATACTTCCATTAAGGCACAACATAAATTGTTTACATTTTTTATGAGCGTGGTTTCCTCTAATATCTCCTTCATTAGCCTTTACATTAAAAATTCTACTAAATTTAAAAGGCAAATCATCTTTTTCAATTACAGAAAGGTCTCCTCTTTCTTCAGGAAAATACTTTACATTTATTAAACTTAAATCGCTTACTGTAGAAAGTTTATTTTTCATGATTTTACTATAAGTAATTGATATTCTTATTAAAGAAGATTATTTTATAACGGAATATTGAAAATTATGTAACCTTTTATTTTTCTTATAAATCCCTTGAGAATAAGAATATTCAAATTTAATGTATAGATAAACCAGTATTTTTTATTCATATTTATATAAGAAAACTTAATTTGATACTTATAAAATAATACAGCACCTTTAATATAATTTAGATTATAATTTTTACTAATTATAAAAATCTGTGCTCCTGCAAAATTTAATAGGGTGCGATAAATACTTTTATCTCTATAATTTTTTTTCAAATTGGATTTTTTTAATCTATTTAGTATTATTTGAAAATAATTTGATTGAGCTTCTCGTAAGTTTAGAATATCAGAATTCATTGACCGTGATTTATCATGAGCTCTATTAAAAACCAATTTATTTGATGTCCACCCAATATAACCGTACTCAGATAATAAAATGGGTAAAATTGTATCACTATATATATTTTGACTTTTAGATAATATTGGCATTCCTCCAATTTTTTTTAATATTGATGTTTTGATTAGACCATAAACACCTATTAGAGGTATTTTATTGCACAAATAATCTTTTAGAAAATCATCAGAATTGAATAAATGAAAGTCTTTATTTAGTGAACTATTAAGATAAAATTCATTATCAACTTTTTTACCAATAACTCTATTGGGGTAAATTGCTGACACATCAATACTTATATTATGTAAATATGAAAAAAGAGATTCTAAGAAATTTGGATGGAATAAATCATCATCTGCTAAATAGCAAAACCATTCAGTATCACATAGTTCAAGCAGAAGTTTAGAATTTTGTATTTCACCAAGATTAACTTTGTTATTAATAAATTTAACTCTATCGTCTTCTTGGAGATTGAGAGTTTTAAAAGAAATAGTTTCCTCTACAAAATCATTTGCAATAATAACCTTAAAGTCGCCATAAGTTTGATTTAAAACTGATAATACAGTTTCTCTCAAAAGAGATTGACGATTATAAGTTGTAATTCCAATTGTAATATTAGACAATAAGTAGCCTTAATTTTCACTATAACATAAGTTAAGTTTCATATTTTAATATTTATATTATAATATAAATAATTTGGCATTAATAGGCTTAATCAATGAATGAAGTAAATAGAATTAAATTAGCAATTTTTTGCGATGATATTTTTGGTCTTAATATTTTAGATTATATTAAGTCAAAAAAAATAATGATAGATATAATTGTTTATAATTCTAATAACATAAAAATTAAAGATATAATTTTTAAAAAATATAAGAACATTAAAATTATTGAAAGTAATAAATTATATAATAAAGCAAATATTAAAATTATTAAAAATTTTAATATTGATATAATATTATTAGCATGGTGGCCTTATATTATTAAAGAGCCTATCCTATCACTACCACATAAATATATCATTAATATGCACCCATCTTATCTTCCGTATGGAAGAGGAAAACATCCTTATTTTTGGAATATAGTAGAAAAAACTAAGTTTGGAGTAAGCTTACATATTGTTAATAAAAATATCGATGAAGGAAGTATAATAGCAAGGGATATTATTGATGTTGGTTGGGAAGATAATGGATTTACTCTAAGAGAAAAATCAAGAAAAAAACTATTTAACTTATTTAAGAAGAATTTTTTTAATATAATTAAAGATAAAATAAATTTTATAAGTACTGCACATAAAAGTCGATTACATCGATCAAATGAAATTGAAAAGAAATCTAAAATATTTTTGGAAAAAAAATATAAGGCTAAAGACCTTATAAATTTAATTAGGGCACGCTCGGGTTTTGAAACTGGTGGTGCTTGGTTTAAAGATAAAAATAATGAGTATGAAATGAAAATTACTATTAGAAAGAAAAAATGAATAAAAATAATATTAAAATGGCTGGCCCATGGATAACAAGTCATGAAAAAAAGCTAGTAAATAAAATGATGGATACTGGCTGGGATAGCTATGAATATGTCGAAGAATTTGAATCTAGATTTGCTAAATGGCATGATAGGAAATTTTGTTTAATGACCACTTGTGGAACCCATGCAATACACCTACTTCTTTTAGCTTTAAACTTAAATAAAGGAGATGAAATCATAGTTCCTGACTGCACATGGACGGGAAGCGTTGCTCCCATTGTATACAATTCGTCAATACCTGTTTTTGTAGATATAGATGTGAAAAATTGGTGTATAGATATTGATTCTATAAGAAAAAATATAAATTCTAAAACTAAAGCAATCTTATTTGTTGATTTATTTGGCAATTTTCCAAATATGTCTGATCTAATTTCTCTTTCTAAAGAATATGATATTCCTCTAATTGAAGACTCGGCTGAAGCACTGGGATCAACATATAATGGCATAAAAGCTGGAAAATTTGGAGTTGGTAGTATTCATAGCTTTCATCGAACAAAAACCATTTCAACAGGTGAAGGAGGGGCTTTACTTTTAGATGACTCAAAGTTATACGAACGAGCTAAATTTTTAAGAAATCATGGAAGATCAGCTCAAAATCCATATCACATTGATGAAGTTGCACCTAAATATATGCCATCTAATATTCAAGCATCTTTAGCTTTAGGTCAATTCGAGAGAATTGAAGAATTAATAGGTAGAAAACGAAGTATTTTTAAAAGATATGAAATGAATTTTTCTAGTATTTCAGATGTACAATTTAATAATGACGATAATGAAACTTTTAACGGCGCTTGGGCAACAACACTAATTATTGGAGAAAAATATAATATAAAAAATACTGAGCTTATGAAAGACCTTAGTGAAAAAAATATACCTTCTAGACCCTTTTTTTTACCACTAACATCTATGCCAGCTTACAAAAAATATGCTAAGGACAAAAACCCTAATTGCTATAATATATCATCTAGAGGCATAACGTTGGCTGCTCATTATTTATTAAAAAATGATGAAATTGACCTAATAAGCGAAGAAATAATAAATATAATACAAAAATAAGAACTAATATTAAAACTAAAAATAATCACATGCATCATAAAGAATATGTTGCTTAGATAAAAGTTTATGTAAATTTTTATAATCACTGTGCCCTACAAGAATTATAATAAATTTTGATTTTTTAACTGCATGAGTTAAATTGCATTGTGTAATATTTTTTTTATCATAAAAAATATTATCTTTTACATAGGGATCATTAACAAATATTTTTTTATTAGTTTTCTTAGATACGTAATTTATAATTTTAATTGCAGAACTTTCTCTTACATCACCTATATTTTCTTTATAGCTCAAACCCAAAAACAAAATTGCATCATTTTTTTTTATAACTTTGCTTGAATTCAAAATATTAATAATATTCTTAGATATTTGCTTTGATTTATTGATATTTACTAGCCGACTATTCTTTATGATTGAAAAATCTTCTTTATAATTTTCAATTAAAAACCAAGGATCAATGGGAATACAATGTCCCCCAACGCCTATGCCAGGTTTCAAAATATTTACTCTTGGATGTTTATTTGCATATTTTATAACTTCATTATAATTAACATTATTCTTTTGACATAAAATTGAAAGTTCATTTGCAAATGCAATATTCACGTCTCTAAATGCGTTTTCAGATAATTTAGTAAATTCAGCTACTCCAACAGATGTTGCATTAATCGATCCTTTAACAAAAATTTTATAAAAATTCTTTGCTAGAGTTTGAGATTTTTTATTAATACCACCAACTACCCTATCGTTTTTTATAATTTCATTTAGTGCATTTCCTGGTAAAACTCTTTCAGGGCAATATGCAATATGATATCTTAAATTTTTAATTTTTAATTTTTTTAATATTAATTTTTGTATTTTATCTATTGAACCAATAGCGATAGTAGACTCTATAATAATTAGATCATCTTTTTTAAGAAATTTACATATTCCGCTTACTGCAGAATAAACATGCTTTAAATCAGGTTTATTTTGATTAGTTATTGGTGTAGGCACACATACAACATAAATATCTGATTCAGACAATATATCAGTAAATTCAAGATTTCTTTTTTTATACTGACTCAAGTATAGCTTAACTACATCTTCTTCATTCTCACCTAATAAACCATAACTTCCATTTTTGAGTTTTTTTATTAACTTGATATTTGTATCAAAAGCAGAAACTTGCTGGCTATTTTTACTTAATAGTAATGATATAGGTAGACCTACATAACCTTGACCAATAATTGAGATTTTTTTTTTTATCATTTTCACTATTTTAATTATCTAAAATTCTTATAATTTTTTCACTGATAATTTTAGCTGAATTTCCATTACCATATATATTTCTTTTAACTGACATGCTTTGTAATTTTTTTTTATTTTTAAATATATTATTAAAATTATTTAAGATACTTTTTTTATTTAATGATACTAAAATAGCTGAGCCTTCATTTATGGCCTCAGGTCTCTCAGTATACTCACGAAGAATAATATTCGGTTTACCTAATGAAGGTGCCTCTTCTTGTATGCCACCAGAATCAGACATAATAAAATCTACTTCGTTCATCATATAGATAAATTCTATATAATTTAATGATTTAATTTGAATTATATTGCTTGATTTTTTTAGATATTTCTTAGAAGAGTTAATTACATTTGGATTTGTATGAATACAATAAATAATTTGAAAATCTTTGTTTTTTGCAATCTCATTAATTGATTCAAATATTTCTTTTAGTGGCTTACCAAAATTTTCTCTTCTATGAACTGAGATTAATATCTTAAATTTTTCTTTATTTATATAATTGAATTTTTTTTGTAAATTAGATTTTACTAACTTGTTTTTATTAATTGAATTAAGAGTTATAAATAATAAATCAATTACAGTATTACCTGTTAATGTTATATCTTTAGAAATAAACCCCTCTTTTATTAAATTTTCTCTAGCTAATTGAGTTGGCGCAAAGTGATGAGATGATAATTTTGAAATAAATTGTCGATTAATTTCTTCAGGCCATGGAGAAAAAATATTGTAAGTACGTAAACCAGCCTCAATATGAAAAATTTTAATATGATTATAAAATGCAGTTAAGCTTCCAATAAATGATGTAGATGTGTCACCTTGAACAATAACACAATCTGGTTTAATTTTTTTTACTACTCTATCAAACTTTTTAATAAGCTGTGCACTCAATAAAGATAGAGATTGACCTTTTTTTAAAACATTTAAATCATGATCAATTTTGATGTTATAAAATTTTAAAAATGGTTTTATTAAATCCTTATGCTGAGAAGAGTTACAAATAATTAATCTTATTTTTTTATTTGAATTCAAATATAAAATAATGGGAAGTAATTTTATAAATTCTGGTCTAGTACCAAAGATAACTAATAATTTTTTTTTTACAGTCATTTTTTTAAATCATTTCTATGAAATCTTTCTCATACTCTTTAGCTACTATATTCCAATCATATAATTTTTTAGATTTATCAATAGCATTATCGGACATTTTTTTTCTGAGGTTATAATCTCCTAATTGAAGTATTTTATTAGCCAAATCAACATGAGATCCTTCCTTATAAACGGAACCAGAGTCAATTGCTCTTTCTTTCACGCCTGCATTATCATTAATTATAATACAAAGTCCGGAAGCTAAAGCGTCAATTTGACTAGTACTTTCCTGTTTTGGCCAAACACCTATACTACTTATATTATAATATTTATTTAGTTCTTTATATTCAACGAATGGCATTAACTTTATATTATCGCTATTTTTAAATTGCTCAGAATAAGCCTTACTGCCCGAACCCACAAATAAACCTTTAAATTTGCTGTGCCCTTTTTCTTGTAAAAAATTTATTGCGTCTTTTAATATGTGCGGACCCTTATCTATGGTTAATCGTCCAGTATAAATACAAACTAAATCATCTTCTCTAAATCCTAAAGATTTTTTAAAGTTTATAGGATATTCTTTCATTTTAAAAAAAATTGATAAATCTGTCCCTAGCGTCATGATCAATAATTTTTTTTTGGGAATTAAAAAAAATTGATTACATATATCGTAAGAATCTTCACTAATTGGGTAACATTTTTGCATCAGTATAGAAATTACTAAAACTTGAATACGCATATAATTATTTTTTAAAAACTTTTTAGTTCTTTTTATAAAATTTATTTCTGAAGTTCGTACATTAAAAACAGATTTATGAATATGACATTCTACTGTAAACTTAAAGGGTAGAAAAATACTTAAGATTGCACATTGGAGTGTTGAAAGAGAGATTAGTTCACCAGCTTGAACAATATCTGGTTTAATATTTTTAATTGTTTTATATAAGTTTTTAATATAAATACCGAATGGTGTTTTTAGATAATTTAATCTATATATTGTGTAATGTTCTAATTTTTTCACTCCCTCTTCATTCGTTTCAGTTAAAAAATCTTTAAATACATCGTTATATTCTAGAGTATTAAAATAACTATTATTAGTTGTAGTAACAACAGATATATCATGGCCTAAAATATTTAATGCTTTAGGCAAACATACGTCTGAATATCCCATTTTTTCTGTATGAGACTCTACTAGTTGAACAATTTTCATAAAATTATAATATGGATTTAACCTACGTACATTATTTTATCATTTATGTAAATTTTTTGCATCAAACTGTCTGAAAAAAACTTTACTCCCCAATTAGGTATTTGATAAGGACAATAGTCTCCCTCAATTGGGCTTGAGCCAAATAAACCACCAATTAGATTAGGATCATCAGCAATATCATCTAAAATATGAATATTTTTTATTTCTTGATTAATTAAATTAGCAACATCAATATATTGTTTATTTCCTAAAATATATCCAAGATCTCTCATAAAAAATTCTATTTGAGTATTTCCCGTAACACATGACCAATCACTAAGGGGTTTCCAATTTTCATCAAAATATGATGGAAAACCACAATATTTTTTTTCATTTTTTAGCAAAGTTTTTTTATTTAAATAAAAATCACAAAGATTATTTGCAGCTTGTACTAATATGTTGATTATATAACCATAATCTAAATCTAGATCTTTGATTTTATATACTTTCAGCATTCCAACTAACGTATATCCAATTAAATGTGTGAGACCACTTTTGTCTTTTTCAGAAAAACTATTTTTTTTAAACCATCCATTGTCATTAGCTTGAGCCATAACCCATTTAGTCATTAACTCTCCATAAAATTTGTACCTATCACTATTTAATACTTTGGCAAGTTCTAAAAAAGGCCATGCAACTCTGATATTATAGGATTTTGGTGTATTAAATTGACTAAAACTCCATGTTCCTGAAGAGTTAATTGAACTAATTACATATTCGGCAGATTGTTTGGCTGCGTTTAAATATTTTTCATTATTAGTAAATTCATATAAAGATAAATAACCTAACATTACTTGTCCTGTATTAAAATTTCTTGGCTTTAATGTGTTTGGCGCATAGAACCCAGGAAAATCACCTGTTCCTCCATCAGGAGATATGATATCTATTTCCCAATCACCCATTTCAATAGCAATTTTTTTATAGTCTACATTTTTAAAATACTTATAGTAATTTAAAAATGTAGGTATTATATAGCCAGTAGTCTCAGGATAAGATTTTCTCCAAATTTTTTTATCAGCCTCATAGATAGCCGAAACACCCCCATCTTTTGTAACCTGCTGCGCCCTATAAATCCATTTAAGGCAAAGATCCAAATGATGTTGATCATCCATTATTAAATAATTCCTTTAATCTATGTCTATTATTAGCTATAATTTCTTGATTTTCTATTTCTAAAGATTTATCTAATTTTCTTTTAAAGCTTCTAATATTTTCGATCTTTTCTTTACTTGAATAGTCTAAAACAAGTTTTTTTCCTGATTCTATGCATTTCTCATCAATCATAATTTGAAGAGCATGTTTTACAATATCGGTATTATAGAGATTTATATCTAAAGCTTTCAAAACCATTTGCCATGATTGATTTTTTTTACCGCTTTTAAGAAGGATTAATGCTTTTTTAAAATAATCTAATTCATTTGGTTTGCTGGCTTCAAGATAAAAGAACATTTCAGCTCTATTATCAATTTTATCAATATTTGGGATAGAACTTTCTAAATAATTTTTATTTTCAATTTTTTCAAATCCTGATTTATGAAATAAAAATTTTAACGAATTAAAGTCCCACATATATTTATGGTGTTTATTTCTAATTCCTGAACCACCTCGATAGAAAAAATAATTTATTTTATCTCCTAATGTTTCGCCATGAAACCTTTGCATAAAATTTTTATTTGTTTGAAAAAAAAACTTATAATCTTTATCTAAATATTTTTTTGAAATTAATTCCAAATCTTGAACGCCAACTCTTATAATTCCACCAGGTTTTAATATCCTATAAATATCATCAATTATTAAAGAGGCTCTATCATATGTAAAATAATTAATTGCTGACATAATTACCACTCTATCAACGCTATTCTCTTTAAATGGTAGAAAATTTCTTTCTAAATCGAGCTTTAAATCAGCTCTTGTATCTAAATCAATGTTTATATATTCATCTAGTATTACTTCTCCTGAACATAGATTAATAAATACTTCTTCTTTGGCCAATTTTTGTCTAACAATTACAGGAAGTAATAATCCACGAAGATTTCTGAAAATAGACGAATGGAAAAATTGTAGTTTCCTGATTTTTTGCAACAAATAAGGTTTATATTTTTTTGGAACTATAGGTGATAATATTCTTTTAATCATTTAATCACTCGGGTCCTTTTAAAAAATAGTGATACTTATTAGAATTTATAAAATCGCTTGAAATAGATTTAAGTTTTTGATGCTTATCATCATCAAACTCATTTAAAAAATATTTATATCCTGATACATAGTAATTACCATTTTTCTTTATAAAATCTAAATAGTCTGAGTACGACTCATAAAATAAATTATCAACATTTGTATAATAATAATGCATATAGTAAAATTCATAAATTTCTTCTGATTGAATACTTTTATCTAAACTTGGTAAATTTAATAAATAATATTCATATTCTTTTTTATTTTTTGCACTCCAATTGAAATCATATGCCATATGGGGATTTGGGCCACAATTTATTACCTGAATACCGAGCAGGGGCAATTCATGTCCTATAGACCCAAAACATGTGAGTGCAAAATCTATGTTATTCTCAGATAGTTGATGAAAAGATACATTAGATGGAAGAATATTAAATTTTGGAAAATCTCTTATTATTTCATTTAATGTTTCTATTGTGCCAGGTAAATAATCGGGATGAACCTTTATATACCATTCATAATTAGTTTTATTTGATATATTTCCTAAAAAAACTAGCCAATCATAAAAGTCGTGAAAAATCATTTCTCCATACCCATGAGGATTATCAAAAAAACAATGAGTGCATATTACAATTTTAATTCTCTCTGATTGCTTTATTTTTAATTTATGAATCTTATTTTTATGAAATGCTGATTTTTCTGAATAATTCATATTTATTCCTATTTCACCACTTAATCTTTTATCAATTTGATTTTTTGATATTGAAATAGCAGTTTTTTTTTCATTTTCAGAAAGCTTGTGAAACATTTTTCTATAATTAACGAACCTATCTTTATAAAGTGAAAAAGGTTCTGTTGCTATTTGAAAGTTATAGGCACTTATCATATATACAGGTACTTTTTTTAAGTATGCTACTTTCGCAATACTATTATAGTAAGTGTAACAATCATGACTTAAAAAAACTGCTTTAACATTATTTGTATTAAAATAATTTTGCCAAAACAGAACTAATTCTACAGCATCGGAAAATACATTCCAAAAAAATGGGTCAGCTATGTCTACTGTTGGTCTTCCATTTTTTAAATACGTTTCATAGATGTCTATACCGATCCAAATATCATCAATATAAAAATTATAAACATCGTATTTTGATTTGATATTTTTTTTTGCATTATTAATGATTTTAATCTTCTTTAGAATGATTTCATTAGATTTAATTTTTGTCTGTATATGATAAGAAAAATTCAAAGATTTTCGAATTGTTTTAAAATTAGTTTTTTTATCAGAAGAAAAGGTTAATATTTTTGAATTATAAGTTTCAGCAAGATTTTGAATGAAATAATTTGTTGATAAAATATACTCAGGCGGATCAAATGTATCACATAGAATTACATTACCATTGCTTGATTCAATATTTTTTTTCCAATATTTATTATTGTGCAAAATATATGGATGATATTTATTTGATAAAACTATCTCAGATATTATTTTTTTTATTCTTATTATTAATCTATGATATAAATAAAGAGGATTTTTTTTAATAATCGCGAAAATTTTAATGAATAATTTTTGCATATTAGTGGCTAGTTAGAATATTGCACTTCAAAATATTTAATGAGATTTGCATTAAAACTAAGCTTAAAATCACCCCTATTGGGCGAATTTACACCGCACATATCAAATTGTCTTAATTCATGATCAAATGCATTCTTTATGCTATCACCCATTAGTACCGTTGCTGCGTCACTTTTTCGATATTCAGGATCTGATGCTCCAAATGCATAATAAGCGCTATATTTGTCTTTGAGTATTACCATTCCAGAGTGTACATTGTTACAATCATCAACACAAAAAGTCATTCTTCCATAACCATAATCTATTGAACTTAATATTATAGATCTAACCATTTCTAAATTTGATACCTCAATTGATTGTCTATCAAATGTTTTTTTAAACAAATCTATAAATAGATCAATATCATTTGATTCTAAAACTTTTAATTTATTTCTATTGGCATGGTTAATTGTTCTACGTCTGACAGACCTAATTGTTTTTAGATAATCAGTAAAATCCTTATAGTTATCTAGATAAATAATTCCTGTATAACGAATATCTAAATTAAACTTTGGTTTATCTTCTTCATGAAAATTCAGCCATTGAAAAGGTCGTAAATCAGTGAAATTTGGACTTAAAGTGAAAAAAACTTTATCATATTTTAATATTATTAGATTTAAAAATTCTGATATGATTGTAAAATTTTTAATCAATTTTTTTTGATTACTTAGACTAAATTTTGAAATTGAAATTCCTTGATATAAAGAGTATGGAATTCTTCCAAAATCTTTAAATATTACCGCAGAAGCAAGTATATTATCTTGTTTGTCTTTAAGATAAATCCTATCATTATCAATATTTAAAGAATTAATATATCTTGAATAAAGATAAACATTTCCTTCACTACTGTCATCCTGAAATTTATCCCAGCTATAATCATCTTCTGATAAGACAATCTTATACTCAATCATTTAATTATTTTATCCTAGTATAATTATTATACTGATCAAATTTTATAGTTTTAACCTGTTTGTAAGGAATAATATTTTTTACTCCCTTAGGCAATATATTTATAGTTTTTTTACCCATTGCTACTTGAGCAACTACTAAAGCCATTGAATTGCAGCCAACAACTATATTTGCATCATTAAATATATCTATTAATTTTTTTGTCTTATTTACTTTTATATTAAGATCTAAATTTTTTATGCTTTTTTCGTAAGTATTTAAATCTTCCCTAGGATGAAGTTGTATAGTAATTTCAGCAAGATTTATTTTTAATCCAATCGAATCTTTTAAAAAAAAATTAAAGATATCGTCCTCAGTATAATTATAATAGTTTGAATCGTTGAACCTTATTTTTGCAAAGTCTTTGATCGGGCTTGACAAAAATATAATTTTCTTTTTTTTTACCATTTTTTTATTTTTTATATAAATTGTTTTTAAATTTCTGAGATAGTAATTACCTACGAGTTTAATTGGAATATTATTAAAAGTTTTCTTTGCAATCTTCATTGCATATTTATCACAAACCCATAATTCATTAGGAACTATATAATGGCCTCTTAAATGAAATCTTTCTTTATATTCCGTCCAACTATCAAGATAAGCAATTACTTTAATTTTGTATCTTTTAATTTTAAAGATATGATTTAATTCATATTTTTTTACACTAGTGCCAATTAAAATAAAATTTGTTTTTTTTGAAACAGCTAAAGATTTATAAATTTTTATATTTTTAAATTTATTTTTAAAAATTTTTATAGCTGGTCCTGTAGCGGTAAGCTTAAATTTAATTTTTTTATAAAGTAGCCAGCTGCTAATTACTTCTGCTCCACCTGCATCTGAACAAATAACATTTATCATATTTTATATATTCAAATTGACTATTACTCTGCCAAGATGCTTATTCTCCCTAATACGAACAATATTCTTCTTAACGTCATTGAGACTCACTTCTTTATATAATGAATAAGAATTTTTCGAATTAGTTATTTTACTTAGATGCTTCCATATTTTTTTTCTATCATAGTTGCTTACTGATTCAGCATTTATACCTAAAATACTAATACCTCTCAAAATTAAAGGCATTAAATTTATATTAATATTTTCACTACACACATTTCCAATGAGTATAAGTTGACCTTTATTATTAATTTGCTTCAAGCAATCTGAAATTGTCTCCAGTCCTAAAGTGTCTATTACTCCACAATACTTTTCTTTAAGTAAAGGTAGATTATTATTTCCTTTTAAATCTGTATAAGTTATTACTTCATCAGCTCCAATTTTTTTTAGATACTTTTTATTTTTTAGAGATGATGTTGCTGCTATTATTTTAAATTTATATATTTTTAATATATATATTATTAGTGATCCAACACCACCTGTAGATCCTGTCACAAGAACAGGAGAAAATTTTTCTGTTTTATTTTCTAATAATTTTAAAACTGCCATCATTGCTGTAAAACCTGCAGTTCCAAAAATCATGCTATCTTTTAATGAAATACTTGTGGGCTTTTTTTCAATTAAATTAGATGAAATTTTAATATATTCTGAGAGACCACCAAAACAACTTACTCCCATTGACCTTGCAACAATTATGACTTTATCGCCAACCTTAAATTTTTTACTCTTAGAGTTAATTACAGTACCAGAAGCATCAATTCCTGGTATATGTGGATATCTACGTACTAATCCTGGATTTCCTGAACACAAAAGAACGTCTTTATAATTAAGAGATGAATAGGATGTTTTTATCAAAACATCTCCTTGTTTAACAGCATCAATTTCAAATTTTTCTACTTTTAGAAAGTACTTATTATCTTTTTTTCTTATCACTAATGATTTGGAAATGATATTTTTTTTAATTTTCATGTTATTTACTTATTTTTAAATCTTCAGGAATTATAAATCTAAAAACACCATCAGACGCAAGTTTATCTTGAAAAAATAATTTTGCCTTAGCTTGAATACCACCATTACTAATACTTAATATTTTTGCTTCTACTTTAATAGTTCCTGGATGCGCTATTTTTGAATATAGATTCACTGTATTTTTTACAACCAAACAATTTCTTATAGAATTTTTAATATCAGAATAAATAACACCAATTACTGTTTGTAGCATGCATTCGCTTTGAAGGGTTCCTGGCATAACTGGTTCGTCAACAAAATGGCATTTAAAAAACCACTCATCTCTATTTATTTCTTTAATTCCAACGCCAGATATACTCGGAGAGATATCAATCAATTTATCTAACATCAAAAATGGATCGGAAATTCTTAATATACTAGACAAATCGTTTTTTTCTAAAATCATAATAACTTTTAAATATTAATAATCCTTGATAATGAGTAAATAATATCATACCCATCCCAAATATGACCCATGTCATGGGCTCTTCCAACAATAACTAACCGATCAATTCCTGATATGTTATTCTTAATTATAAAGTCGCTTAATTTTTTTTCCTTAAACCCAAAATAAGTAACTGTTTGTGATTTTTTTGAAAAAATATTCTTTATTTCATTAAGAGTGTTTGCATTAATTTCTGCAAAAGTACCAAAATTAGCTTTTATATTTTGTATATCAGAATTTAAATTTTGAACTGACAGTCTTATAAGCCTTATGTCATCATAATAAGAATTAAATTCAATAGATGAATTTATAGCTGACTCAGCAAGTAATGAAATTTTTTTATTTGTTACTGAAATATCAGTTTCATAATTTATTTTTACATAATTTAAAAATAACTTCCAGAATTTTTTGATTATTTTTTGTTTATTTTTGCCAATCCAAACTATTCCTTGAGGAGATGAACATCCTTGCTGATCCATTAGATAACAATCATTATAAAACTTACGAATAAAATTTTGCAGTTCTAATTGGCTTAATTTTGATAGATTAGTTGTATCAATAATTGAAATTGAATGTCTATTTGAAAAATTTAAATCTACACAACGTGGCTGAACTTCATATTTTTTAAACTGGTTTACAGTTTGATCACCACCCCATATTACTCGTGCATCCACATAGGCTGATAGAAAACTGGAAATTTTATCTGATCTATCGTAATGAAACAGACAAAGTCTCTCTAAAATAAACTTATAATTTTTGTCATTAGATATTTTTTTTATAATTTTACATAAAATGTTTGTTTGTTCAAAATTTTTACTTGGAAGTCTTACTAAATTAATGTTTCCAGATAGAAGGCCAAACGCAAAAGAATATGCAAAATTCATTGGTACATTTGAGGGTGTAATATGAAGAACTTTTCCACGTCCGATTGTTAATAAATTTTCATTATAATAACTTGATTGTTTATTAATATTTGCTTTACGGCACCAAAACCCAAACGTTACTAAATCAGGAAATTTAATAGATTTTTTATTTTTTTTAATTTCTAAATATATCTCATTTAAGAAATCTATTATGCGTTTATCAAAAATTAAGAATGGCTTAGGTTTTGCTTTGATATTTCCAAAAATAATATTTATTTCTTTTAATTCAGTATCCAGCATCACTACAACCTCTTAATTCAGTATCAGGCGCCCTCCCCTTAATAGAAAAGAATTTCCCTTTTCTTCCACACGAACATCCATCATGGCCTTCAAGAACGCCAATATCTTCAGTTAAAATATTATGACCAGGATAGCTTAGAGGCAGCAAAGAAATGACTTGGATTAGACCTTCCTTACCTATTTGACATGGGTTCAAATTTTTATCCCTAATTATTATATCAGAGAAAATTGATGAGTGAAAAAAACCTTTTTCACACTCTAGAAAAATAGACCCAGTTTGTTCAATCATACCATAATAATTATGAACAGTGCTAATTCCTGATAAATTCTTTATTGTATGATTAAATTTTGTTCTATTTACCTTTTTGTCATTGAGTTTTTTCCACCCCCCACCATGTATTAATATTCCATTATTTTTTTTAATTTTAATTTTTTCTGATTTAAGTCGACCAATAAAATTTTCCCATATTAAACTTGTAAATCCAAAAACTACGAATTTGTCTTTTGGATTATTGGATATAAAATTTAAAATTGGTGCAATATTTAGATTATTTTTAGAGTCTAATAAATACTCTGGATCTTTTACAAATTGATAAAACCCTTTAATTGCTGCTCCTCTAGCAGAAAGAACATTTGAACCTTTTAAAATTTCAGGAGACTCAACAAAAAATATCTTTGTATTTTTTTCGATTATATCTGAATAAATTTTAGAAAGTGCCCTTGCTTGTAATAAAGAGGTTTTTTTATCAATAACTATTTTAGATTTAGAGGCTCCACTAGTTCCTGACGAGGTAAATGTTTTTGAACTAGTATCTAATATTTCAGATCTCAATGAATGTTTCTTAAAAAGACTTGAAGGTATATATGATAACTCATCAATATTATTGCACTTATTTATTGGTTTAAATATCTTGTTTGTAATTTTTTTATATTCATCGCAATTGATATAGTGGTGGTTACTCAGCTTTTTTATATTTTTAAAAAACCACTTATCTTTAACTTTTTGATTAATTGAAAAAGGCTCGAAATCAAATAATTCTTTGTAATCAATTTTCATAATTATATTTTACTAAGCATACCAAAATCAACTTTTCCTGAGTTTGTTCTTGGAATATTAGAAAGTTTAATGCATTTAAAAGCTACTTTGTTTTGGTGAGTAATTGAAGCCAAGTTCATTAAGATGTCTTTTTCAGAATATTCTTTATCAAAGTATACTAAAAGTTTTTTTTCACTGTCTCTACAGAATATTTCAAAATTTAGTTTTAACATCCTATCCTCAATTTCATCTAAGTTAAATCTATTCCCAAAAATTTTTGCTATTCTTTTTATCCTTCCTTCAATATAAAAAAAATTATCTTTATCAAAACTAGCTATATCACCTGTTTTTAATATTTTTACTTGTTTTTTTGGTTTTATTAAGTCGGATAGAGTATTTGCATAACCTATAAAAACATTTGGACCCTCATATATTAATTCACCTTTTTGGCCAGGTTTTACTATAATTTTTTTAGATGAGTCTTCTAACCACATTTTGCCACCGGGTATAACCTTACCAATACTTCCAATTTTTTTATTTAAATATTTATAATCAAGATAGCTTATTCTAGCTGTAGCTTCTGTTTGGCCATACATTGTTATAAACTCAACATCTTTTTTTTCGCATAAGCTACTAATTGAATTTATTATGTTTTTATCAAGCTTTCCGCCCGCTTGGGTAATAGTTTTGAGAGAAGGTATAAAAATTCTTTCAAATTTTAACTTTTTTAAAATTTCGAATAGATATGGTACCCCGCTAAATGAAGTGACCTTATTTTGATTATATGTATCCCAAAATTGTCTGCTTATAAGTGAGTCTTCTGTTACTACTATTAAAGCACCTACTTCTATATGTGTATTAATAATAGATAGCATGTATGTATAGCTCATTGGCATAGTTGTAATTGCACGATCATCTTTTTTAATTTTTAAAAATTGAATTATTGATTTAGTGTTAGACGTAATATTTTCTTGAGAGTTTTGAGAGAAGGTATAAAAATTCTTTCAAATTTTAACTTTTTTAAAATTTCGAATAGATATGGTACCCCGCTAAATGA
>MDTB01075968.1_pt1 | contig 40303 bp, 41 predicted proteins | sample 811161 | NCBI WGS metagenome assembly MDTB01 (sample SAMN05326650, study PRJNA326480) | marine metagenome | isolation source: seawater | place: Mediterranean Sea | collected 2009 | reverse complement strand
TGCTCTTACCACACCTTTTCACCCTTGCCTTGATAAGGCGGTTTATTTTCTGTGGCACTATCCCTAGGGTCGCCCCCGCCAGGTGTTACCTGGCACTGTGTCCTCGTAAAGCCCGGACTTTCCTCTTTACAGAAATAAAGTGTACACCATAAAGCGATAAGTCATTTATCTGGCACTCTAAAAATATATTAAGTCTTCAGTCTTTTCAATACTAATTTAGTCCAGATTTAACTAAATTTTTTGCTATTTCTAAACATTCTAGATCAATTTTTCCATTAATCAATTCTGGTCTAAACCTTCTTTGAAAAGCTTTAATTGTGGGTAAACTTAAATAAGTTTTGTTTTTTCTTAAAAAATAGCCGATTTTTAATAAAGAATTTAAAAATATTTTTTTTTCTAAATTATCAATTTTTTTTTGTCTAAATTTTTTTAATAGTTTTTTGTCAATAGAGTGCCATATACCAATTTCATGTTTAGATAAAAACTCCCAAGGAAACTTCTCACCAGGGTCTTTTTTTCTACTTGGAGCAATATCTGAGTGTCCTAGAAAATATTTTTTTTTAAAATTATATTTTTTTGCCAGTTTTAAAGATAAATATTTAATTGAATTTATTTGTTTTTTATTAAAGAAAGTATAGCCATGCTGGTGGCCAGGATTATGAATCTCAATTCCAATTGAATATTTATTTATTCCTCTAAAATTTTTCCAATTCGAAATTCCTGCATGCCATGATACGTATAAATCTGGAACTAAATTAATTATAGATCCATTCTTTTTTATAAGGTAATGGCAGCTTACTTTGGAGTTTCTATCAGATAATCTTTTAAGTGCGGATTTTTCATTTTTCATACCTGTATAATGAAAAACTAAAAATTTTATTTTTTCTTTTTTTCTTTTAATTTGATTGAAATTTAGAGAATAAAACTGTTTAATTTCTTTCATTTAAGGGTATTTTTAACACATAATGTAGTTTAAATTATCAATTTACTTTGTTAAAATATAGATTATAGAGACATGAATGGTTCAACGTTTTAAGATTATTATATCTGCTTTAGTAATACAATTAATGGTTGTATCATTTTCTAATGCAGAACAAAAAGAAATTAAAGATTGTTTTGAAAAGATCAATCGAGCAACTTTTGCATTCAACATGGCTATAGATAAAGTATTGTTCAGACCGGTAGCAGTAGGTTACAGAAAGTTGCCCTCACCTGTAAGAACTGGAACAAGTAATGCATTAAATAATTTATCTAATTTAGTTACAATACCAAATAATATTTTACAAGGTGATTTTAGGGCTGCAGGAAATAATTCAATAAGATTTATAATAAATACTACAATTGGGATAGTTGGAATATTTGATCCAGCTAATTCTTTAGGATTTGAAAAGTTAGAAAAAGAGGATTTTGGTCAAACTTTTGGTGCAATGGGAGTTGGGGAAGGTTGTTACTTAGTTTTGCCAGTTATAGGCCCATCGACTGTAAGAGATACTGTTGGATCTCTAGTATCAATTACTGGGGGAGACGCATGGTACAATGTCACTGTTAGAAATGATACTCAATATTTTACTGAGTCCGACTATTATATATCTAAATTAAGTGAAGGTGTGGATTTTAGAGCAAAAAATTTAGAATCTTTCGATAGTTTAGAGAAGACCTCAGTAGATTTTTATGCGACTGTTAGAAGTCTTTATCTTCAAGATCGAGAAAGAAAAATAAAAAATCTTAAAGTAAAGACTGATACTATGGATGACAGTGATTGGGATACTTTAGATAAATAAGTCCAAGATGATAAAATCAAAGGTAAAACTCGCTTTATTTGTACTAATATTTATTTTAAATTTTAATTCTTCTTCTTTTGGAAATATTTCTTCTGAATTTATTAGCAATATTACCACTAAAGCCACAATAATTTTATCTAGCAAGGAAACAAAGGATATTAAGATTGAGCAACTTATCAGAATTGGGGAAGAGTCAGTCGATATAGACGGTATAGGGTTTTATACATTAGGAAAGCATAGAAAAAATTTAAATGAAAATCAAAGAGAAGAGTATAAAAAAATATTTCGAGAATACTTTTTAAAAAGTTTTTCTAGTAGACTGGTAGAATATAATGAGGCTAAAATTATTGTTATTTCCGAAGATATTAAAAACGAAAAATATACTATTGTAAAAAGTAAATTATTAGCAACCTCCTCAAGACCGGAAGTGTCTATAGACTGGAGGGTTTATACAAAAAATCCTGTTAAGCCACTGGTAAGGGACTTAATTATAGAAGGTCTTAGTCTAGCTAGAACTCAAAGAGAAGAGTTTAATTCTATTATCTCAAATAATAACGGAAATATTAATGCTCTTCTTTCAAGTTTAAAAGAATTTAACAGCAAATGAACATTTGGTGGGCCCGCCAGGACTCGAACCTGGGACCAATACATTATGAGTGTACTGCTCTAACCAACTGAGCTACAGGCCCAAAATAAGATTGTTTATATCAAAAAATTTAATTTTTCAAATTTAATATTCTGGTGGGCCGTGTTGGTTACGCTCCAACTACCCCTGCAATGTCAATGCAGTACTCTACTATTGAGCTAACGGCCCAGAAGTAATTAAAAATTACTATTTTTATTTTTTTTTTCTACAAAAAAAATATTAGTATCTTTGTTAATTGCATACAAAATCGATAAGTTTATAAAGAAAAAAGTTATATTAAAATCACTAAAAAAAGCACCGCTAGGCAATAGTGGTAAAAAAACACCTAATAAATAAACAAATGAACCTATTTGTATGTAATTTTGTGAACGTAGGATTATTTTTATATTTTTAAAAATTAAATAAAAAAATAAATAAATTAATATTATTGTGCCTATCAAGCCATGTTCGGACAAAAATTCAAAGTATATCTGGTGAGGGTGAGTAGAGCATAAATAATTTAATTTTATAACTTTCTCTAAATTACTTTTGCAAGTTTCTATTCTATAATTTTTATTCCCAACACCTGTCAACGGTGCATTTTTAAAAACATTATATCCTGATCTATATAATTGATAATAATAACTGCTTTTTATATTTTTTGAATCTTTATCAACAATATAATAATAAAATTGTGTTATGTATCTATTTTTAAGGTAATTAGAGTTTGATACTGTTAAAATTAGTGATCCCATTACAATTATAAAAATCAATAATTTTTTTTTGGGTTTTATAATATCAATTATAGAAATAAAAAGTATTAAACTAAAAATCGCTTTTAGTGAGTTTGATCTTTCGCCTGTAATTAAAATAGAAAAAAACAAAACTAATACAATAATTAAAAATAAAAAGTTATTATTATACTTTCTTTTTAAAAACGTTATTAGATAACCTGAAATTAAAAATATAAAACTGTTCAAATATGCACCAGCTACAGGTTCATCCTTAAAAAAACTCACTACTCTTAATCCGTTAGGTTGCATAATACCATCTATCTCGACAGCACCCCAGCCGAAAATATTAGTTCCTGAAAATCTTTCAAAATAAACATCTGCAACAAAAATTAAAAGAATTATTGTCCAAACTTTAAATATTCTAAAATTATTTTGGAGTGAATAGAAGAAATAGTTAATTGAAATAAACAAAAATATTAATCTTATAAAGCCAATATTTCTATTTAATCCGATTTCAAAATTTAAAGAGAAAAATGAATTTGCAATTAGGTATAAATAGATAATCAGAAGTATTTTTATAGTATTGTTTTTAAATATAAATTTGTAATGTTTTTCGTCAAAAAAAATTATTAAATAAATTAAGACTATTAATAGTGTATTTGTAAGAGAAATTGATGATCCAATAATTATTGAAATTGGAAATAAAGACATCAGAATTAAAAAAAACTGTTTATTATAGATTATCATTAAATTAATAGTTTTTAATCTTCATTATAAGTTAAGACTATATAAGTATCATTAAAATCAAAAAAATGAAAAGTAAAATTATTATTTGCTTAAAACTTTATTTATATATTAATAATTTTCTATAATATTTTTGAATACTTTAAAGTGTCTTAACATTGTAAAATTTTTTGTGTTTTTTTTTGCTAAAACTTTTTTTTTAAAAATGATGCGCGAGTTAAGTTTTTTAAATTCATTAAGTTTGTTAAATAATTCGTCCTCACGATTACTTTCAAAAAGTAAACCAGCATTGCCATTTAATAAAAATTCTTTTGGTCCATTTTTACAATCGCTAGAAATTATAAAGGAGTTGCATAAAGCGGACTCTATCATAACAAATCCAGGATCCTCCCATAATGAAGAAAGTATAAAACATTTCGAATTTATCATATAATTATATATATTGTCTGAATATCCACAAAGTTTGATATTTTTAGAAAGGTTGTTAGATCTAATTTCTTCTAAGATTTTTGTTTTCAATTCTCCTTCTCCGAAAATCAGTAATTTTTCATTAGGATATAATTTTAAAAATTTTTTAAATTCTTTGATCAAATAAATAAAATTTTTTTGTTTGGTGAGACGGCCTACTGCAATAAAAAAGTTCGTTTCTTCTTTGAATAATATATTATTTTTTACGTTTTTACTTTTAATAAACTGTTTAATATTGATTACTGGGTCATATAATCTAAATACTTTATTTGTATCAAAAATCGCTTTTTCTATTAAACTCTTTTTTAAGTCTTCTGTAGGGCACGTAACTTTAAAAACGTTATTTTTTGAAAAATTCCACAATTTTTTTCTAAGGAAATTGAGTTTTGGAAAACCAGAAATCCTCAAGATAAGTTTAGTTTTTGTTTTAAAAAAGTTTGAAAAAATCAAAGGTAGTGAAGTGATCAAATGAATTACCAGAAAATCAGGTTTTTTTTTTTTCATAAAAAATATGAGTGGAATAAAAGAGATAAGTACTATTATTAAATTTGATATTCTGGATTTAAAAAATCCGCTCTTTGGCAATATTTTGTAATAGTTAAAACTTAAATTTTCAATTCTTACTTTGTTGTTTAAAAGATAATCCTTATATTTATTCCATTCACCACACACATTTATAATTGTAACATCGTAAAGATTTGAGTACTTAGCAAAGGATACTGCAGAATTTAAAGTAGCTTTAACTGTAGCTATTTTAGAAAGATACGGAGACCAATAATAAATTGTTTTTTTCATTAATAAATTAGTCCATCAAGCAATTGTTGAGCTCTTTTCTTATAAGTATAATTTTTTGATAAGATAAAGGCGTTTTTTTTCAAAATATTAATTCTTTTAATATTTTTTGTAATCTTTTTAATAACTACAAGCCATTTATTATGAACCAAATCTAAAACAATACAATTTTTGTTATTTTTTATTATTTCATTAAAAACTTTTAAGTTACTCATAATTATAAGTTTTCCCGAGGCTAAATAATCAAATAATTTTAAGGGAGAAGTATATTTTGCAATATTTCCAATACCTCCTAATGATCTTAAAATTTTATTATTTGAAGGCATTACCAAAACATCCATTTTTTTAATATGATTTTTTAAATTTTTATAAGAAACGTATTCGTGTAAATATAGATTTTTATTTGGAAAATTTTTTCTTAAATAATTTATGTGTTTTCTATCTCCACCAAAAACGAAATAATTATTAATTTTATCAATTTTTGAAAGTTCCATTACAAATTTTGAGCCTTTGCTTTTATCTAAACTTCCAAAATATCCAATATTGTAAATTTTTTTAGCTTTTAGTTTGGAGAATTTAATTTTTATGGAAGATGCGCTAGGCACTATTTGAATTTTTTTTTTGTTCACTTTTAATTTTTTTACTAAAAATTCTTTAACTGGACCAGTAATAGCGATTATCTTAATTATATTTTTTGAATTCAAAATATTTAAATATTTATACAAAAATTTTACAAATTTTCCCTCATTTGAAAAATCATGGTGTAATTCAATTATTACTTTTTTTTTTAAAAGCACAAAAATAAATAATGTAAATAAATTACGTGTAATAAAAAAATCAGGTCTCAGTGAAATTGCTTTAATTACTGAAAATAAAGAAAATAAATAATAGTTTACACCTTTGGGAAACTCATTAAAATAATTGAGCTTAACCCTAATTGGATTAAATTTTAGATCATAAAAATTTTTAATATTTAAGTTTAGCCCGGTATTTGGGGTTATTAAATATACTTTGTGTTTAAATTGAACCAAACTTTCACAGGTTTTTATTACTTGTAAACTACTTGCGTTATGAGAGGGGACCGAAGAATTAAATAAATAACAAATTTTCATTAATTAAGAAATATTTTTATATTTAAATTTATAATATAATAAAGAATTAATCTTTAATATAAATATATAATGAAATTATCAGAAATTATAATTTTTTTTCCATCTATTGAAAAAGGTGGTGCTGACAAAAATTTATTCATGATATCGAACTTCCTAGCAAAGAAATTAGATAATGTTAGTATTTTGACGTGTTCAAAAAAATACAAATCTAAATTTAAAAATATAAAATATATAGGACCTACATCAAATTTTTGTGAAAATTTTGGAAGAAGTTTAAAAACTTTATTTTGTATTTATTATTTAATAAAAAAAATTTTATTGAAAAAGAATATTTTAGTATTAAGTTTTCAATCTAATATTTTTTCTATAATAATATGTAAAATTTTTTCAATAAAAATCATTACCAGATCTAATAGTTTTCCAAATGATTGGACAAAAAGTTTTTTAAAAAAATGGATTTTTAAAGTAGTCTACAATCTTGCCGATTTAACTATTGTTAATAGCATTGCAGTAAAAAGAAAGTTTAAAAAATTTTATAATGTAAAATCAGTACATATATACAATCCGGTTAATAAATTAGAAATTTTGTCTTTATCTAAAAATAAAACTAAAAATTTATTTTCACGTAGAACATCTTTTAAAATAATTATAGTTGGTAGATTATCTAAAGAGAAAGATCATATGACTTTTCTAGACTCGTTAAAAATTTTATCAAAAAAAATTGAAATTGAGTCTATTATAATGGGAAGTGGTGATCAAAAAAAAAAAATTGAAAATACAATTGAAAAATATAACTTACAAAACAGAGTTAAAATTATTAGTTTTAATAATAACCCTTATCCTTATATTAAAAATTCGGATATTTTAGTATTAAGTTCTCTTCATGAAGGTCTGCCTAATGTTCTAATAGAGGCCGCAGTTTTAAAAACTTTCATAATTTCAAGTAATTGCGAAACTGGACCAAAGGAGATTTTACTTAACGGAAAAACTGGTGCGTTATTCAAAGTGGGAGATTCTCAACAACTTGCAAATAAGATCATGTATTACAAAAATAATAAAAAACAAAAACAAAAAATGATACAACTAGGTTTTAAATGTTTAAATAGATTTGATTATTCAAAAAATTTAAATGAATATTATTACAAAATTAAATATTATTTAAGTTAATAAAATATCATAAATTTATAAACTTTGAATATGATTAAATACATAAACAAAAATTACTTAAACCTATAATTAACTTTTTTAAAGATAGTTTTTTTTATACCAATCAATAGTTTTATTTAATGCAACTTCTAATTTTTCAAATTTTTTAAATTTTGTAATTTTTAATACCTTTGAATTATTTCCGTGTGTTTTTAATATATCGGCTTTTTGCAAAGGTGCTTTTTTTACAAAAGGGTTAATGTTTTTCTTACCCATCAATTCAATAATTTTATTTAGTTTTACAGGTTTATTAGAACATATGTTTAAAACGTCTGTACTTTTTAATTTTTTATGATTTTTTATTAACAAATACAATATTTTTACAACATCACCAACATAAGTAAAATCTCTGATATGTTTGCCAAAATTATTTAATTGGAAAGTTTTTTTTTTTGAAATGAGCGTTGATATATTTCATCATCATCATATCTGGTCTACCCCATTACCCAAATACTGTAAAAAATCTCAAACCAGTACATTTCAAATCATAATATTTATTAAATATTTGACTTATTTCCTCATTAACTTTTTTTGATAGACCATAAATATTTTTAGGATTAATATTTTCGACTTCTTTCAGAGGAAAATTATTATTTTCACCATATACTGAGCTTGAGGAAGCATAGAACAACCTTTTGATTTTATATTTACTAGAATTTTCTATAATATTATAAAATCCCAATATATTTGTATCGATATATTTTCTAGGATGGTCTATTGAATATCTAACACCTGCTTGAGCTGCAAGATTTAAAACAAAATCAAATTTATTTTTTTTAAAAATTTTTTCAAGTTTATTTTGATTATTAATATCGATTTTATAAAATTTAAAATTTTTGTATTTTTTCAAAATTTTTAACCTTTTTTTTTTAAGACCGATATCATAATAATTATTTATATTATCCAGACCATAAACGATGTGTGGCTCAGCTATAGATAGCAAGTGTTTGCAAAAATTAAAGCCTATAAAACCTGCTGCACCGGTTACTAATATTTTCATTTTTCTCCTTATTTACATTTAATCATTTATAATTTTAGAGCCGTATAGATAATAATTTCTCCAGATGTTTTTTATGTTTTGTGGCTTATAATTTGATATTTTATATCCTGATTTCTTTAACCAAGAAAGAACAAAATCATAAGATTTAAATTCAATACCTTTAAAATCATGGCAACTTATGCACCAATTTTCTATAAATAATTTTGATTTATTTAATCCTATTAATAATTCTTTTTCTGACCCTTCTATATTTGATTTTACATAATTTATTTTTGTTTCATTGAAAGGTTTTAATATTTCATCCAATTTTTTTTGTTTTACATATAAAAATTTATTGTTAAAATTTTTTTTAGCAACAATAGAATTGGAAATCTCATTTTCTTCCTGGCTTAATTTTACAGTTTTTTCACAAGAGCCAACAGCCATGTATATTATTATCAAATTTTCAAGTTTTAAAATTTTTTTCAATTTTTCTAATCTTCTACAGCAATTTGGGTCTGCTTCTATTGCGTACACTTTGCCGGTAGGTCCTACACAATTACAAAACTCTGGAATCTCTGAACCGTTTTCAACTCCTATGTTTACCACTATGTCACCATTTTTTGGGGTATATTTGAAAAAAAATAAATCTAAATCTGAGTAATTAAAATTTGGATCGTAGTAATTTACCGAACTTACGGCTGCAGATTTATTCCATTTATAAATCCAATCTTCTCCATCAAAGGAGACATTTACGAACTTTTTAATTAAAAGAGATGCTCTTATAGATGAAAAAAATTTAGCCAGGTATATTAATTTTAATTTAATGAATAATTGACTAACAATCCTCAGTAAAAATTTAACGATTTTAATCACAATTATATAATAATTAAAAATAAATTATAACAAAATTTACTCTATAACTTATTTTTTTTTTTTGTTTCAGCATTATCAACTTTTATTATTTGGGAAACTCTTTTTTCCCAGGTATATTTTTTTGCGGTTAAAAGAGAAAATTTACGAATTTTATTTAATTTATAATTTCTGTTAATTATATTTTTTAAATGATAAATCCAATTTTTAATATCATATTTATCTACTAGGACAGCGTTAACATTGTGTTTTAAAACTTCGCATATTCCATCACGTTTAGAGGATAATATTATTCTGCCCGCTGCTAGGTAGTCAAACATTTTCAATGGAGAATTATAATTAGAAACATTAACATTTATCCCTACAAATTGTTCATCTGCACTTGGTAACAATAAAATATCAGATTTAGATAAAACCTTTGGAACTTTATTGTAATTTATGTAACCGTGAATTTTTAAATTTTTTGTATTTTTATAAGCTTTACCGATTGGGTTTCCATAAATATTAAACTTTAATTTTTTAAAACTCTTTGCTAGCTGTAGCACAATTTCTATACCCTTTCCTTTATGAAAGCTTCCTACATATGTTACGTACTTTATTTTATCTCTTGGTTTAATAAATTTAAAGTTCTTCATGTTAACTGCATCGTGGAGAACTAGTTGTTTATTTTTATTTATAAAACTTAGTTTTTTTCGTAATGCCTCCGAAATAATTATTGTTTTCAATATATATTTTGAGTTAATAAAGTTTAAATGCATCATTAATATTTTGGTTAAACCTTTTTGCTCTGAATGAACTTCCAAATAATGCTTAACTCTAAAAATACATAAAAAAAAACTTGAGATCCAACTTCTAGAAATTACAAGATCAGCGTATACATTCGTTAAGTACCTAGCAGTTTTATAGCCGAAAAGCAAACGAGTAAAAAAATTTTGGATTTTAAAATCTAAAATTGATTTTACTAAAATTTTCTTTTTAGATGTTAATAAAAAGTCTTTTTTAAGTTTTTTTTTCACTTGATTTTCACAATATGGAACTAGTAAATCAACGTTACCTTTATCGCAAAATGCATCACACATTTTAAGTACATGTATAGTTTGAGCACTTTTATTTTTCAGTGAAGTTTCAGAGATATATATAACTTTCATATATCAAAAAATTTTTACAATTATTTTTTTACTAATAAGTTTTTGTAATGACTCTTTTATTTTTTTATGATTTGTAATAGGAATATAAATATCAAAATTTTTAAAATATTTACTTCTGTTTATAATATTAAATTTTTTAGATATGTGATCACTTAATAATGGGTCATAACCAAATATGTTAGGTTTATTTTTCTTTAGTTTTTTGAAAATAGAAAATGCTAAAGAGTTTCTTAGATCCGACACATTTTGTTTATATGTTAGGCCGCATATTAAAATTTTTCTTTTTTTGAATTTTTTTATTTTATCTAAAATTCTTTTGTAAACAAAATCTTCCATAGAATCATTTATTGATCTTCCTGCTAAAGTAATTTTACTTTCAACTTTATTTTTTTTACTAATATAAGAGAAATAGTAAGGGTCTACTGGAAGACAGTGTCCACCTACTAATCCTGGTTCAAATCTTATAAAATTCCACTTGGTAGATGCTAAAGACATAACTTCTTTAAAATTTATTTTCATTTTTTTGCAAGCAAGATAAATTTCGTTTATTAAACCAATATTTACATCTCTCTGGATATTCTCAATAACTTTTGCTGTTTCCGCTTCTCTTATTTTTTTTGTAAAAAAAATTTTTTTTCCTAATTCAGAATATAATTTAATTATTTCCTTCTTTTTATAAGTATGTGGATATGCAAGAATTTTGTTGATTTTTTTTAAACTATGATTTTTGTCCCCAGGATTTACTCTCTCAGGGCTGTACCCAACAAAAAAATCCTCTCCCTCTATAAATTTTGTTTTTTTTTCAAGGATAGGTATGCAAAAATTGTTTGTTAAACCTGGATAAACCGTCGACTCAAACATTATTATATCATTCTTTTTAATTATTTTTGAAATTTTTGAGCAAACATCTTGTAAGTGAGAAAGATCTGGTTTTTTATTTTTATAAATTGGTGTTGGGACTGTAATTATAAATATCTTGCAATTCTTAATATCTTTAAGTGAACTAGAATATAAAATAGATTTTTTAGTTAATTCTTTTCTTTTAAATTCTTTAAATTTATCTTGACCTTTTTTTAACTCCCTTATTCTTTCTAAATTATTATCATAACCAATACAGTTATAATTGTTTGATAATCTTAGTAATATTGGAAGACCCACATATCCTAAGCCAATAATACAAATTTTTGACATGGTAATAATTATAAATATTTACTTATTGTGCTTTCTTAATAATTTTTTTAATTCATTCAATGAAAGAAATGGGCCATTTTGGTCACTTGAATATTCAAAGCCTGGTTTAACCATTCTTGATTTATTTTTTTTTTTGTATTTCTTAATTAAATCTAAATTACCTTGAGGAAGAATTGCATAAAAGTTGTCTAATTCTACAGTGCTATAACTATCGCTTGAAGAGATCATTTGTTCATGAATTTTTTCGCCCGCTCTAATTCCTAAAATTTTAATTTTATTTTTAGGATTAATTGCTTTTGCTAAATCTATTATTCTAAAACTTCTTAATTTAGGTACATATATTTCGCCTCCTTCTGCACTCTTTATAACCTTAAGAACCATGTTGGTTGCTTCATTTAATGTGATATTAAATCTTGTCATTTTTGTATCTGTAATAGGAAAAAATCCTTTATTTTTATATAATTTAAAAATGTTATAAACTGAGCCCCTGCTAGCAAAAACATTTCCATATCTTACAACAGAAAATCTAGTATTTGATTTTCCTACAATATTATTTGCTGAAACAAAGAGTTTATCAGAACATAATTTTGTCGCTCCATATAAATTAATAGGTGCGCACGCTTTATCGGTCGATAAAGCAACTATTTTTCTAACTTTATTATTAATTGATGCTAAAATTAAATTTTGAGCACCAATAATATTTGTTTTTACTGCTTCGAATGGATTGTATTCTGCGGCTGGCACTTGTTTTAAAGCAGCTGCATGAATAATATTTTCTATATTTCTTGTAGCAAATGTAAGCCTATCAAGATCTCTTATATCTCCAAGGAAAAATCTTACAAATGGATATTTATTTTTTGGATACTTTTCTTCCATAACAGATTGTTTTAACTCATCTCTACTGAAAATTACTAATCTTTGGATTTTGATTTTAGATGTTAATAATTTCTCAACAAAAGCACTCCCAAAACTGCCAGTTCCTCCAGTGATTAAATATGAATTTTTCATTTTATAATTTCTATTTTTATATTTAATTTAAATATATTCATTGAATTAATAACATATTTTATTTAAAATTAAAAAATGTATAAATATTTTTTCAATTTATTTTCAATATAATCAATCTCTTTTTTATTTAATTCTTTTTTATACAAATTTATATTATTCTCACATCTAATAAAATTAAAATCAACTTTACTAATTTCTACTCTCTCGTGTTGTATATGATCAAAAATTTTATTTATAGTGTCTTGTTTTCTTATTACAAAGTCTTCAAAATTTAAAAATAACACTCTCTCATCTAGCTTTTCCTCTGAATTAATTTTCTTACGAATAGTTTCATACCAATCACAGAATATTTCTACGTTGTAACCGGGAAATTTATAACCTTTTCTTTTGCATTCAGTATATATATCTCTTGGATCTCTTATTACACATAGATTGTATGGGTTATCAAAATATTTCAGCGAACTTTTAGGATGAAAAATAGTGCCAGCTTGTTCAAGAATTATATCTTTATTTTGTTGATTGTTTGCCACAAATAATTCAAAAAATAATTTCTTTACTTCATTTTCAAAAGTCTCAATATCACAAAATAAAAATAGTTCTTTTTTATTTTTCCCTTTCTCTTTTTTGAGTTTATGTACATAATTCATAATCTTATATTTTAGTTTCTCATAAATAGAGCTATTATAGTTTGTGAAAGTTGTTTCTCCATAATATTTTAAAATTATGATATTATTTAGAAAATTTTTAAGTGTACGATTTAAATTCTTATTATGTTTACTCAAGTTTTTGCCTAATTTAAGTTTTTTATTTTGATCACAGTAAAATTCAATTAACTTAAGGAAATTATTATATGCTAGGGTTGATTTGTTTATTGTGAATTGATTTTTAATCACATTCTCTAAATCTATTAATCCACCAGGATCATATGTAATTGAAAATTGGTTACTTGGAAAAGGATCATAAAATAAATTAGTTTTTTGTAGAAATTCATAGATAGCAGAAGATCCACTATAACCAGTTCCTATAGTATTTATGATTTTATTGGTCATTAAAAGTCAATTTTATAAATTTTATATGTGTCTAATTTAAGGAATTTTTTGCAGAGTAATTCAAGTAAATTTCCTGAAAAATAGGCATTTACTTAAAAATTAATTGAAATTTTCAAAACTTATAATCTTAAATTTAGATCTTTTTAAATAAAGTTATTTTATTTTAGATCGAATATAGGATGAAAAATAATCTATTACAAAGATTGTAAAAAAGATAAGTATTATAATTGCTGAAACTCTCTCATACTCAAACATTCTAAATGAAGATTGTAATTCATAACCAATTCCTCCAGCTCCAACAATTCCAAGCATAGTAGCCATTCTAACATTCCTATCTAAGATATATAAATTATTGGCTATAAAAGCCGGTAAAATTTGGGGAATTATTCCGAATGCTATAATTTGACTTTGGGTTGCGCCAGATGATTTCAGAGCATCTATGGGACCTTTGTTAATATGTTCAATATCTTCTGCATAAAATTTTGCTAAGAAACCCATTGTATGTAAACCTAATGCCAATACACCTGGCATTGCACCAAAACCAATTGCAATAACTAAAATCATTGCAATAATAAATTCAGGGATTGCTCTAAAAAATATCTAATGAGAAGTTTTAACTAAAATCTTTTTTTTTGAAAGTTGGTTGCTGGTATAATTCTATTTTCTTACTGTGTCTAATGTCGAACAATGTAGGCCACCTAACATAGTATAACAATGCCGCATCCTGATTGGAATTACATTAAATTTCTCTAATTCTAATTTTCTTATAAGTTTTATTTGTCTTTTATCTACCAGAACTGTGCTCGGGTCGAGCGATAAAACATTTAACCCAGCCCAAGGCGAACTTATAGAGTTTAAATGAGAGTCTACTTCAAGATCTAATAATTTTTTGTAAGCTTTATCTCTAAATTTTTTTTGAAAATTTAATTCATTTTCTGGGACTGCAGCCATTTCCGAATGAAATATTTTTTTCCAATTCTTAAAAATTTTTGGTACTCTATTTTTTGGAACCCTTACTTCATTTATGAGTACTTTTTTTGAGTTTAATGGAAGAATTGTGGAATCAATATGTGAAGCTCTGTAACTTGTGACACAATGAACTCTATATTTTTTTCCCAAAATTGATTGAAGCCATTTTCCACCTTGATAATTCCCTGTATTTGAGACTAAATAAACTAAGTCATTATTCAATCTTATAGTACTTGCCGCGTCAAACATGATTTCTTTTTCATCTAATTTAAAAAATTTTTCTACTCGTCCCTTCATAAATTCTTTTTGTATTTTATCTTCTTTATTAAATCTTAATTTTTTCTCTTTATAATGGATTAAATACTTATGATTTAGAATATTTTTTGGCGCATGTATCCAATCAAAACCCAGTTTAAAATAATTTAAAAATATATCATGCAACATGTATGGCTCAAAAAATCTGTATTTAACTGGGCTAGGGCTAGAAATTACTTTATTTCCGATAACAATATGAAGATCTCTAACATTGTAACTATCGCAGCCGATAGCTGACCAATAAGGTGTGGAAAAAATTTTGTCTGAGTTATATTTTTTGGTCTTAAAACTTTTACATTATTTTTAATAAAAATATTTTTTAAATCATTTAAGTCCTCATTTACCTCATCTATATACGATTGTGGATATGCTGATTTTGCGATTTTTAAGGCTTTATCGAAGTTTTTGGATTTAAATTTTTTTTTAAATTCCATTCCTGGAAAATAACCATCCATTGTACCTAAAATTACTTCTTTTAGAGGATCCCATTCATTATTAGAATTAATTTTCATGATATGTTCGACTTTCTTAATGGTTTACCTTTTTTTATAGAAACTCTATTTTTTTTACCGATGATTTTTTCATAATATTTTGGGTGTAGGCCATAAGATGGTCTTATTACAGAAATATTATCTTTTGTGTAAACTTCTCCTTTAATAATATTTTTGGTAGCATAAATTGATCTTCTTTCTTGTAAAGATGATTTTTCATTATCTGTTGCTTTATATCTTATATTTCCCAACGATTTAAAAGATAGTTTAATATCGTTAATATAATTCCTAAAATTATTTTTATCCGATGAAAAAAAAGAGTCTATTGCTTTATCTTTTTTATCTAATGTTAAATGTTTTTCTATAACTCTTGCTCCTAACGAAACTGATGAGCAAGCAATTGCACTTCCTATAGAATGATCTGATAGACCAACGATACAATTAAATTTTTTTTGGATGTCTTTGAGTGTATTTAAATTAAAACTTTCAGCTGGAGCAGGATAAGAGCTAGAGCATTTTAAAAATATAAATTGATTTTTATGACTCTTATAAATTTTTTGAATTTCTTTAAGATCGTTTAATGATGCCATTCCTGTCGAAATGATTGCAGGTTTTTTTGTCCGAGCTACATATTTAATTAAAGGTATATGGTTATTTTCAAATGATGCTATTTTATATAAAGGAACGTCTAGTTTTTCTAAAAAATCTACTGCGTCTTCATGAAAAGGTGTGCTTAAGTATTTTAATCCCAAGCTTTTTGCTTTATCAAATATGTCTTTATGCCATTCCCAAGGTGTATAAGCTTTTTTAAATAATCGATATAAATTCTTTTTATACCACGGGCTAGTTTTGTCTTTTATTATAAAATCCTTTGAATTTGATTTTAAAGTAATTTTGTCAGGTTTAAATGTTTGAAGTTTAATTGCGTCTGCTCCAGCTTTTGCGGCTAAATCAACAAGCTTAAGTGCTCTTTTAAGTTTACCGTCATGATTACCAGATATTTCAGCTATTACAAAAGGTTCATGATTAATTGAAATTTTTTTTCCTCTAATATTAATAATTTTATTCATATTTTTTCAATCTCTTTAACAACTCTTGCAAGTCCATCTCCATCAATTAATTTTAATTTTTTGTACTTTTTATTATTACATCTAATAAAATATTTGGTAAATCGATTATTTATTTTTTTTTTATATAAATTTATATAATTTTTTTTTTTTAAGTTTACGAGATTATTAATCTGATTTTTTGCGACTGGAATACAGATAAATGGAACTTTGTTATAAATAAGATCAAAAATTATAGATCCTCCAGATACTATTCCAAATTTGCAATTATTTAATAATTTATAGAATTTAATTTTTTGATTTATAAGTTCTATTTTTTTAAAATTTAGTTTTTTTATCATACCTTTAATTTTGGCGTCATTAGTTACTAATTTAATCCTGATATCATTTATATTTTTTAGTAGTTTAATAATTTTTATTGAAAGCATCTTATTATCGTGACCACCAAAAAACATAAATATATTTTTTGGATTCTTATTCTTTTTATAAATTTTTTGATTGGTTAAAAAAAATTTTGGCCCAATTAATTTTTTACAATTTTTTTTTTTGAAAAATTTATTATTAATCTTTGATATAAAATAATTGTAATTTATGTATAAATCACAGTAATTATTTTTTATATCGTCGTTTATAACAACTATTTTATCTACAAACTTTGAAATTTTAATTTGCCAATCTAAATTGTTGATATAGTTATCAATTACTAAAACTTTTCTACCATTGATTTTTTTTATAACATTAATTGTATCAATTAAATCTGTTTTAATACTGAAATTTTTTTCGTTGTTAGCTAAAATATGAAGTTTAAATTTTTCTATTAAATGATTAAAATTATTTTTAAATTTATTAGTCAGAAATAAAACCTTATGTTTTTGAATCTTGTTTGCTATCTTTAAACACCTATAAATATGGCCACTACCAATAATCTCAGACGATGTAACTTTAAAAATGTATGTTTCTTTTTGTTTAATCATTTAATTTACTTATAAAGTATCCCTCATCTCTTATTTCATTAATATTTGATTTAAATAAATATTTATTTTTTTTAAAAACCTTGGTGATATTTTTAAATGAAATTATTAGTTTAAGTTTGTTTAAATATTTTATTACTTTGTTTACCACTATTAAGTCATTTTTTTTGTCTACTGTTAATCTAATATTTTTATAATTTCCTTTATCCATTAATAATAATGTCTTTTTTTTATCAATTTTTTTGTTCTCAATTAATTTATAAATTAATGGTGTTACGTGTTCTTTATCTGAATTTAATTTAGCAAGTTTCGATATATATTTAAGCAATTTGAAATCCAAGATTTCGAATTCTAAACCGTTTGGAAAAGTGTTCATATAGCAATTGGATGTAAATAATTTTTTATATTTTAAATGTTTGCTTAAGTTTTTTTTGATTAAATGAGTGTCAATCATGGGGTTGTCTCCCGTTAATCTTATTATAACATCCAGTTTAAAATTGATTGCACATTTATAATATCTTTGTAAGACATTATCTTTACTACCAGAGAAAATATGGATATTTTTAACTTTTTTTAAATGATCATAAATTATTTTATCACCAGTTGGTATTGCAACAATTATTTTAGTATTTTCAAAATCTTTTTTAATTCTATCTAAAAGAAATATTATTAAACTTTTATTAAGTATTTTTTTTTTAAATTTTAACTTAAATCTTTTTGAATTAGACCGAGATTGAATAATAATTCCAATTTTTTTTTTTGATTTCACAAATTTATTATTCCTTAATACCTAAAAAGGTATACCTTTTTTCACTTCCCTCATTTCTAAAAGATGAATCATAATAATCTATATAGACAGGTTTAAATAATTTAAATTTCTTTTTCATTTCATTTTTATTTTTTACAAAATTATATCTTATGTCATACTTAACTCTTCCGTTATTAAATTTTATTTTCCACAAACCATCGCTTAAATATTTTCCATGCTTAGTTCTATAATAATGCGACCATGCATTCATTGATGCATAAATAATTCCGCCTTTTTCCATATTGTTGTAAATTGATTTAATAGCGTTTTTGAAATCTGTGTTAGACAAAAAGTCTAATGTTTGGATACTTATAACAATTTTAAATTTTGTCCTTTTAAAAAAAATAATCTTATCATTTGGTTTTGTTTCAACTATTCTTATTTTGGACTTATTATTAGGTAGTTTCTTTTTTGCTACATTTAGATCTTTCTTACAAATATCTACTCCGTATACATCAAAACCTAAATTATCAAAATATTTAAGGGCTGCACCTTGTCCACATCCAAAATCTAATAATTTTTCCTTTTTATTTCCAAAGATTTTAAAATCATTAACTAAAATTCTACCATAAAATCTAAAAATGAAACTTTCAACATTAGGTGCAAAATATCCATTTTCCCAATAGTCTTTGTTTTTTGATAAATACGATTTAATTTTAATTTTTTTATATTTCATTGTGCTTGATTTATTTTTCTAGGGTTATTTTAATCAAATCTTTTCCTAATTTTTTTACCTTAAAATAATTATTAATTTTTAAACATTCACACAGTTTTTTAATTTGTTTATCAGTTTTTTCTTTTTCTAAATTTTCAGATTTGTGTTTAAAAATTTTTTTTAAATAAAGTTTATTTTTAAAAAAAAGAGCAATATTTGTAAGAATCATATTGAAATAATCTGAAAAAAAAAGATAAAATAAAATTTTTGTATCCTCATTATTATCAGTAATACGAAAATTTTTTTTATTTTTTTCGTATAAAGATGACCATACTTCAACGATTTTTTTTGATGATAGTTCTTTATTTTTAAACAACATTCTTTCATTAACAATTTTTTCTTTATTTTTAAATTTAAATTTTTTATTTTTAATAATTTGGAATATATCTGTTTTTTTTTTCAAATTTATTGAGAACTTTTCGGCAAATTTTCCAAGCACATTATCTTTTGCATTAACTGGTATATAATTGATCAAAGGTTTTTTTAAAATAAATGTCTCTATTGCGCTTGTACACCCGCTTTGAATTACGCATTCAGAATTTTTAATATATTCTGTCAAATTACCATCTGACCTAATGTGAATATTATTATAACCTTTAAGTAATTTCACCCAATGAGCTGGATCTTCTGTCGGATGTGGTCTCACAAAAATTTCTTTTTCTGGAAACTTTTTCGCAACTTCTAAAATCAATTCTATAAATTTTTTAAATGTTTTTTTTTGGTAACTATAAAAATTAATTTCGATTTTTCTTAAATTTGGTGATCTTTTATAATATCCTGCTACTTCTTGCCTCTTAATTATTTTTTTGAGTGGGTAATAATTGCATACATAATTAAAATTACTGATAAACAATAAATATTTTCTATTTTTTAAATCTTTATTCACCCAAAATTTTTGAAATTTTTTTTTCCAAAGATCTACTCTTGGTGACCCTGTCAAATAGAATTTTTTATATTTTTTGAATTTTTTATTAAACTTTTTAAAATCATATTTGCCCCAACAAAAAAAAGCTGAACATTTGTTTAATTCTGAAATGTCAATTCTTGGTTTAATAAATATATCATTAAAATTTCCCTCATTTATTGCACCATGTTCTTGATCTATATTTGTAATCAAAAAATTTTTTTTTATTAATTCATTATGAAAATTTGATTTTTCTTTTCCATGTGTAATACTTTTTGTGTGAAAAATACCTTCATTTATAAAGTTGTTTAATAGAATATTGTTAAAAACTTTATTCTTTCCTATATAAACGTCAAAACCCTTTTTTGCGGCATAAATTGATAATAAAAGATTGCTCAAAAACTCTCTTTTATAAATTTCAAAATAAATATAAATATTTTTTTTTTTCACCTTACTTTTTTTTTTCCAAAAAAGAGTTTATTAATTCTATAATTTTGAGCTGTTTTTTATGTGTTAATGAAAAATAAATTGGAATACTTATCGCTCTTGAATAATAATCCTCAGAATTTTTAAAATTTTTCAATTTAAAATTAAATATTTTTTTATAATATGGTTGTCTGTAAATTGGGATATAATGTAATTGAACGTAAATTTTTTTTTTTCTTAGATTATTAAATAATGCTTTATGAATATTTTTATTTACTTTAATAATAAATAAATGATTTGTTGAATAAGAATTTTTTTCATACTTTTGAAACTCAACATAATTATTAAAAATTTTTTTTTTGTATACTTTTGATATTTGGTCTCTTTTTTTTAAAAAATTATTTATATGGTCAATTTGACTTGCCCCTAAAGCAGCATTAATATCTGAAATTCTATAATTAAAGCCTAATTGTTGTTGTTCATAATACCATGGCTGTACATTTTTTTTTTTTTTGAATTGTCTTTTATTCTTTACAATACCGTGTTCTCTTAGAATTTTAATTTTTTTATATAACTCAGGGTCTTTACAAGTTACAGCACCACCCTCCCCGCTTGTTATTGGTTTAACTGGATGGAAACTAAAAACTGTTGCATCGCTATATTTACAATCACCTATTAAGGAATTTTTATACTTAGATCCAAATGCGTGGGAAGCATCTTCAACTATTTTAAATTTATATTTTTTTGATAAATAACTTATTTTTTCTAAATCACAAGGATTGCCGCCAAAGTGGACTGGAACTAAAATTTTTGGAAGCTTGTTATATTTTTTTGCATGTATAAGTTTTTTTTCTAACTTATAGACATCTATATTGAATGTTTTATTATCTATATCTACAAGATCTATTTTTGAACCACAGTATAGGCCACAATTCGCAGATGCAATAAATGTTATTGGAACAGTCCACAAGTAATCATTTTTTTTTAATCCAAGAGCCAAACAGGTTAAATGCAATCCTGAGGTAGCGCTGTTAAGTGCAACTACGTATTTACTATTGCAACTTTTAGCAATTTTCTTTTCAAATTTCTCGACCTGTGGACCTTGAGTTAGAAAATTAGACTTTAAAACTTTGATTACTTTTTTTATATCTTCTGAAAAAAGGTGTTGCCTACTGTATGGTATCATTATGTTAAATATATAAATTTATTAATATCATTAATTTGCTTATCTTTTAAAGAAATAGTTATGCACCACAATTATTGAAATTTCAAAGTAATTTTATTAATATTATTTATTATCAGAATTTTAATTATCAATTAAATAATTTCTTACCATTCAAAAAAAAATAGCATATAAGTATTTCTTACAAGATTATTTTTAGATTTATGAAATCATCATTTAAATACAGAAAACCTCCGCAAAAGAACAAAAAATTTATAGAAAATTTTTTTATAAAAAAAGGTTTAAGTTCTTTAGTTGAGTTATCTAAAAAAAAGAAACCTTCTGTAAATCAAATGATTTTAAAAGAGCCGTATATTCCCGAATTAAAAGATTTATATAATTTATATCAAAATGTATTAATAAATAAAAGAATAACAATTCTCGAATTTGGCTCAGGTTGGTCGACCCTTATTTTTAGTTTAGCGCTTAAGGAACTTTCAGACAAGTTTTATAATAAAATTAAATTGTTAAGAAGAAATAATCCTTTTGAATTGTTTGTAGTGGAAAATGAAAATAAATTTTTGAATATAACCAAGAATAGAATTAAAAAATTTAATAAATATTTAAATATAAAAAATCCAGTAAAAATAAGGTATTTTTTTTCAGATGTGGAAATGACAGTATTTAAGAATAAAATTTGCACTCAATATAAAAAATTGCCCACATGTAATCCAGATTTTATTTATTTAGATGGACCTGATCAATTTAAAGTAAAAAAAGATATTAACGGCATAAGTACAAGGCACAAAGATATGATGCCTATGGTTTCAGATATTTTAAAATTTGAATACTTTTACACTCCTGGAACTGTAATAATTTGTGATGGTAGGGGAGCGAATGCAAAATTTTTAAGGGATCACTTTAAAAGAAAATGGAGATATATAAATGATTATAAAAGTGACCAACACATTTTTTGCTTAAACGATCCATCTATAGGAAAATATAATAAAATACAGTTAGACTTTTATAATAAAAGATAATCTTTTACTTAATTATATAAAAATAAACTTTTAATTATTTAATTGTGTTTTAAAAAAAGTACTTTTAGTTAAATTCGAATATCTACCATCCTCTATTATTTGTCCTTTATCTAGTATAATAATCCTATCAAATTCTTTAATTGCCTCCAGCTGATGAGTAATAAATATGACTGTTTTTTTACCTTTTAAAGTTAAAATTGACCTGATTATTTTCCTTTCAGTTTCAAGATCTAATGCGCTAGTTGCTTCGTCCATAACTATAACTTTTGGATCATGATATAATGCTCTAGCAATCCCTATACGCTGACGCTGTCCGCCAGAGAGTCTAGCTCCACGCTCTCCCACCTTAGTTTGATATTTTAAAGGTAATTCTGAATTTATAAATTCATGAATTTCAGCTAATTTTGCAGCTTTCATGACTTTTTCATAATTTATTTCATCCTCGTTTTTACCAAAAGCAATATTTGCTGCAATTGTATCATCCGACAAATATATTTGTTGAGGGACATAACCTATGCAATTTTGCCAAGACCTTAAGTTAGCATTTTCAATTTTTTTATCGTCAACAAAAATTTGTCCTTGATCAGCATTTAGTAGTCCAAGTATTATGTCTACTAAAGTTGTTTTACCACTACCTGTTCGCCCAGCGATACCAATCGAAGTACCAGCTGGTATTGATAAGTTTAATTTTTCAAGTGCTTTTTTTGAAGTATTCGAATATTTGTAATTAATATCTCTTAAATTAATTTGCTTATCAAAATTTAATAAAGAAATGTCCTCTATATTTTTTTTATTTACTTTTAAGTTTGATATGTCTTCGTATAGTGTATTTAAAGGAGGGCCGACGGTACGTAATAAATTAATATTTAAATATATGCTTTGGAACGTTGGTATTAAACGATAGCCTGCAAATGCATATAGCGCAATAACGGTGATAGCGTTGCCGAAATTTTTACTTGAAAAGACTAAAAAAATTGAAATTATCAAAATTCCTCCAAAAGTAATGGCCTCTACCCCAAATCTAGGCAATTTATTTATAGCTACTATGGAGGCTTGACTTTTTGCCATTTTTTTTGCCGGTTCTGCAAATCGATTAGTTAGTGTTGTTTCAATTCCCCTTAACTTAATTTCTTTTAACGCAGCAAATGTCTCACTTACTGCATTAAAACGCCATTTGTTTGATGAAAATCTTTTTTCACTAAGATTTTTTAATGATTTAAAAAAAAAAATATAAAATAAAAAATAAAAAAAACCAATCATCAAGCTGATTAAAATTGCGACTAGAGGATCAATAAATACTAATAATGATAAAATAAAAATAGATAAAGTAATATAAATAATTAAATATAATAAAGGAATTAAACCTGTAGATATTACTATTGAAACCTCTGAAAGAATATTTTTACCAAGTTCTGAACTATTTCGATTTAAAAACCAGTTATATGGTTTATTCAAATAACCACTTATCACCCTAGTACTTAAACCAAATTGACATATAGCAGCAAATCTTGCAGTAAAATACGACAAGAATGCTCTTAAAATTAATGTCAAAGTGAAAACAATAAATGTAAAAAAACCTGATAATATTAAAAACTCATTTTCATTTTTAATACCGATCACTTGTGAGTATAAAAATATTTTATTTAATATTTGGTTATCTTGAATAATATCTGGATTTGTTAAAATAGCGATAAATGGTAATATAGATACTAAACCTGTAACATCTAAAAGAGAGCTAAAGATTCCAAAAATAACAATTAAGTAGAATCCCTTTTTTTCTTTCGCGGAAAGTATATTTAAAATTTTTTTAATTCTATTCAATTTTTAATTATTATTGATTATTATAATACTAAAATTCAGACAATTAAATTATATATTTTTTTTATAAAAATTTTCAATTTTTCTTTTTGATTTTGCAACAACAATTTGGACTGGAATTTCTTTAATATTTAAGATCTTAGCTATAGAAAGTCTGTGGTGTCCACGATTATTAAAATATAACTCAGAATTTTGTGTCAAAACAACAGAGATATTATTATTCAACTTTTTTCTAGATAGAACTTTAGTTTCTAAAACACCTTTTTTCATTATTGAATTGAATAAATTATCTATTTGTTTCTCTCTTGCAATTAAAAATTTTTTATAATTTGTAAAACCTCTCTCAGAATAATTTTTTTTTATATAATTTATATTTCTTTTGGCGAAAGCAGAATTTTTCCAATTTTCTTTACCAGTAAAATGATTTATTAAAGCTCTATATTCTAGAAGTTTTATAAATGGTATGCCTGGCTTTTTATCCCAATTTTTGTTAATTATTTTAACATATCCAAAACTATCCTGTTCAAAAACTCCTCTGTTTATCCCTGCGTGGGGATGAATTTTTAAAAGTTCGAATTGTGTATAATCACAAAATTTCGAGGGATGGATACAATACCTAACTTTTTTAGGTGAGATAAAAATAATTTTGCTTTTGATTTTATTTGACACTTTATATGAGAAAAGACTCTTTTTGTTTTTTATTTAGATTGCTTCCCGAAAGTGTTCTGCTAAAATTTTTTTTCCATTTCATTCTTGTTACTTTATTTTTTTTTTTTATCATATTTTTTTTCTTTACATACAACTTAAAAATATAGTTTTTGATTAGTGATATCTTTTGATTTATATTTTTTAATGATTTTATTATTTCCACCTCATCAAACTCATCTATTAAACTTAAATAATTTTTTCTCTTGCTGGTCATTTCAGCAATGGAGTGGTTATAATTTTTTTTTCTTTTTAATGTGTCTGGAGCAGAGACGTCCAAATAAACCATGCCGTCTGGGAATGGGAAATATTGCTCTAAAGGAAGAAATTTGTAATTTTTGTTTGGAAATTCACCTCTAACTCTGTCTGTTGGATATCTCTCAAAAACTGTCAGCCCTAAACCCGAGTCTGCCCATGCCATTCCAATTCTATATTTAATATATTTATCTAAAATATCTATTGTCTCTCCAAAAAAAGATATAAAAAAATTTAAAAAAAAAATTTTTTTAACTATTTTTTTTTGAGATTAATATTTTAAGAAAATTTCTAATTTTTGATGTAAGTATGAAAAAGGGTCTAGTGCTTTTCATATCTATAATAAGCGGATCCATCTTACTAAAATTTTTCCTAATATATTCACTAATTGTTGTTTTTCCACTCCCATCATTACCTACTATTGCAATTGCAGGCATTGGGTTATGGTTATATTTCCATTTGGCTTTAGAGTTCATAACAAGTGAATAGATAAATTTTTTACAAAAAATTAAATTTTTAAAATTTAAATTACCTGCATATATTTTTCTTTTTTTGTGTCTTAGTAATTTTAGTACAGAAAAAAATTTTTTTGTGTCCCTGTTGTTTTGAAATTTATTAAAATTCCAAAGTAAAAATTTATTTATTATTTTAATTCTGTTAGGTAAAGTTTCTTTAATAGCATTTGAAATTAACATAAAATCTTTTTTTTCTAGTTTATCAATTTCTTTTTTTAAATTGAATAATTGGGAATATGAACTGATTGTAATATTAAAATATTTATATAATTTGTAAAAAATTATACTTTTTCTATCTAAATGACAAAGCATTGTTTTTTTACATAAAAATTTTTTATTAAAATTCTTGATGAAGTTTTTTTTAAAATTACTTGGTAAATTTGAGATTTCCTCTATATCTAAACTTAAAAATTCGTTATTATTAGGATTATTTAGATGTAATCTAAAATCATCAATTTTTTTATTTTGGATAATGGTATTATTATAATTAAATTTTTTTTTTTTAACTTTATTTTTATCATATAAAACATCAATATCATTACCAGTAAATTTAGAATAATTTACACAATTTTGAATTACGTTAGCTCTATAGTTACAGATTATTAAAAAAATTTTTTTTTTAAGATTATTAATTAATTTATTATTCATGTTTTTTTAAATATTTTAGATTGCTCGTAAATATTTGAAATTTAAAAATTTTGGGACTAATGTATTTAACTTTTTGTTAAATTATTTTTTTTATAACTTAGATTATTTCTAATAAAATTATTTAATCTATAACCTGCCCTATTATCTTTATTTCCTAAGTAATATTCTAATGAATCTAGATTGTTATGAAAAAAACTTTCATCGTATTGACTATTAATTAACAAATTAAGTTTATTACAAAAATCATTTTCTGTGTACCCGTAATTTTTTGTTTTAAGGTTTAATTTTAATTCAAATTTTTTTATATTTTTTATTTTTCCGTGAAAGTAGGGAATTATTAAAAATCTGTTAGCAGCTATGCCTTCTAAAAGAGAAGTAGTATTCCAGGCAATTACTACTTTTGAGTATTTTAGTAATTTATGGCCAGCTCCTTTTGTAAAAACTTTGATGTTGTTTGGTAAGTTCTTATATTCATTTAAGTTACTATTTTGACCAACTTTAACTTTTATTAATATTTCTATTTTGGGGTTTTTTTTGGCAAATTCTTTTAATATTTTCATCGTCTTTAGATGAGTTTTATTCCAATCAATTCTTTTTTTATAAAATTTATGTTGAGTCAAATGTCTGTAAAATTTTCCCCCAAAGGTATCTATTAATATATTAGGCAATCCTCTGTCATCTTGTATTGCGTAGTATAAAATTTGTTTTTTTGGAACTATTTTTTTGTATGAAAAACTAGCACCAAGTCTAGAGCAACCTATAATCTTTATTTGATTATTATTGGCTACACCAGATTTTAATAAAAGTTCTTTTGCATATTTAGAATAAACTCCAATTTTATATCCATTAAATTTTCCTTTTGTTTTTTTGAAAGTATAAATGAAATAATTTTTTTGGAATTCAGAATGTATGCTTTCTTTAAATAAAAGTAAAAAAGGTATTTTTATTTTACTACAAGCAGAATGCAACTCCCTTTCAGCAAAATAAAAACCAAAACTAATAATCAACTTAATCCTATATTTTTTTTTTAATATTTTTAATAAATTAACCAAAAAATTTTTATATTTTTTTTTTAAGTTAATTATTTTTTTTTCATTTGATAAATAATTAAGGTCGCTCAAATTATGCGATTTATTTTCAAAAATTGAAAAAAATATATATTTAAAGAATATTCTTGGGCAAATCAGATATAAAATATCATTATTTGACATTTTTTGACTTTCAACTAAATCATCAAATCCACCACTTTTATATAAAACTATTGCTTTATATTTGATTCTTTTTTTGGGTTTTATTTTTTTGATTTTTTTTAAATTCAAAATTAGGAGAAAACACAGTAAGTTGAACATTTCATTTTTAACTAATATTGGGATAAAAACCTTATTGATTAATTCTAAAACTTTATTGATAACATTCATGATATTGTTAAAACATTAAATGAGACTGAGCAGCATAGGTAAATTTATAAATAAAACTTCAACTTTTAAAATTTTTTCATGTATTTTTATGTTATGCATAGCTCCGCATAACGTAAAAATTTGATTTTTACATTCCATAAATAAATTAATTATCTATACAGGTCTAAAAAAATTTTGATCTTTTGACACTGTAATTTTATAATTACCTATTAAAGCATTAATAGATAGCTTGTTTTCATACAAAACTTTAAACACAAGATTTGTAAATGGTCCTGATGTAAATTCAAATATTAAATTCTTATTAATTTCAAAAAAAGTGGGTTTTAAAAAACCATCATTATCCTCGTGCTTTTTACATTTAATAATAAAATTTTCTATTTCCCCTTGGGAACTTGAAAAATCTGTTAGAAAATATTTTAGTCCCTTGCAATATTTTAATGTATTTATAATTGAGTTTTTTTTAAAGCTTTCATGAAAGCATAATATGTAATCTCCCAATAAAGATTTCTCTTTTATTAATGATTTTTTTTTGTAAAATTTTTTTAATTTTAATTTTGGATAATAGTATTTAACATCATTCCCAATTTTATCTTTAAATTCTTTTTTTAAAAAAGATAAATAATTTTTATTTATTTTTATTACAGCCCACATTTATTTTTCACTATCAAATTCTGATTTTAACTCGTCGTACTCTTTCATTTTTCTTCTCATGAAATTAAGAGTTAGTTTTGTTTTTTCAGCTAGTCCTTTAGGTGTAAGAACATAAGCATAGCCAATTTTATTTGGATTTTTTTGAAAATTTTTAATTTTAATTAAACCCTTATCTTTAAGAGCGTTAAGGCAATAATTTAATTTTCCTAGGCTAAAACCCAAATCTGATGCAAGCTCTCTTTGAGAGCTATTAGGTTTAGATTTAATTTTTCTTAATATTTCGAAAAGGTCTGGATTATCATTCATATTGTTCAAATTTTGAACATAATAACGTTCAATTTTTGAACTGTAAAGAGTTATTTTTAAACTCATAAATCAAGTGAATTAAGCCTAATGCATAAAAAATTAATTATTTTTTTCTCTTCTAAGTTTTTATTTCTCACTTTATTTTTAATGAAGTAGAAAAGAAAATATTAAGTAAGAAATATTAGAGCAAATTTTGTCTATATCTAAAAAATTTAAAGTTATTGTTTAACTTTGTATTATGTTGTAATTGTACATAAAACTTAGCAAGTATTTAGCATATTTTAATAAAGTCTAATTTTATAATGAAAAAAAAAAGGTTACGCTTTGAGATAGATAGTGTAATTTGTAGAACAATTAAAAAAAATACTAATCATTTAAACCAATTAAAAAAATTTAATTCGGAATTTAAATATGATCTTAAAATGATCGATAATTTTTGTCGAAATTCAAGTCAAACTTTTAAAAGTAGGATTATTTAAACCAAATATGAAATTTTTTATCAATTTATTTTTATTAATTTACTCACATATATTTATTTTCTTTTTGATAATAATCTCACCAATAATTCGAATTAAAATTGGTAATATTGAAACAAGAACAATAGGAAATGGAAGTATATCTTATGAAATTTTTTTTTATGAAAAAAAATTAAAACAGAAAAAAAAAAATGAGGTCAATATTTGGTTTCATGAAAAAAAAATAGCGAATAAATTTTTACTAAAGAAATTTAGAGAAAAATTTTTAATTTTTCCAGGTATACTGCTGTTTAAACCTTTTCAGCTGATAACTAGATATAATTTAAAGTTTCTTAAAGTCGATATTAGAATTTGGATTAATGGAGAAAAGTTATTCCATATTTCAGAAAAAAAACAGCTATGTCCTTGCAAAGATGTGAATGATATTTTAAATACATTTGATCCACTAATTCAATTCACGCCTCAAGAAACTGAAGTGGGTTTTAATTCATTAAAAAATTTAGGAGTAAATAAAAATGATAGCTTTGTTTGTTTTACTAATCGTACTCCCGATTTTAAAGGCGAAATATATAATTGTACTAGAAATTATCGATTTGAAACATTAATTGATTCAGCAAATTACTTATCTAAAAAAAATTATAAAATAATTTTTATGGGAGACCCCCAAAGAAATATAGAAAATTATAATGACAAAAATTTTATATTTTACTCAAATTCTAAATACAAAAATTCTTTTATGGATTTATTTATAATATATCACTGCAAATTCTTTGTTCAATCTCCAAGTGGCATTGGTCAAATAGCAACAATGATGAGAAAACCAAGATTGATAACAAATTATTTTTGTCTTGAGCAGGCATATACTGAATCAGATAATTTGCCAATTATAATTTTACCAAAAAAAATCCTACAAATGAAAAATATGAAATATTTAAGTTATGAGGAAATTTTGAAAAAAAGAATATGCTTATTTCAATACGAGCATGAGCTTTTTAATAATGGATATATTTTAGAAAATAATACCTCAAAAGAAATTCTTGATGCAATAATTGAAATTGAAGAAAAAATTAGAAATAACTCTTTTGAAAAAAACAATAATGATCAAATATTCTGGGGAAAATATAATAAAATCTTTAATGGCTTTGGGCCAAAAAAAATGAGAATATCAAATAATTTTTATAATTCGAACAAAAGCTTATTTGAGGCTTAATAAAAATTATTGATAAAAACAGAACTTATAATTAACCAGTGATTTATAAAATAAATTAAATAATGAAAAATAAGAAAAAATTAAATTTTTTTGATATAGCAATTGTTGGAAATGGGATCATGGGATCAATGCTTTCATACAATCTTTCAAAAAAAAAATGCAAGACTGTACTGATAGGGCCAAAAAAAAGAGCAGGTAGCGCAAGCACTGCTGCTGGGGCTATGCTAAATGTTTTTGGGGAAATTGACCATGATATAGATGATAACGAATATTTAAAAAGAAAAATAAATTTAGGTATATTGGCTTCAAACAAATGGAGAGAATTAAAAAAAAATAGACTTTTCAACAGTGTGTTTACAGCAGACGATACTATTCTTTTTTTATCAAAAAATGCTACTAGACTAGAAAAAATTTGCTATAGAAGCATTAAAAAATTTGCAAAAAAATATAGTGTTCTAATTACTAAACACCCAAAAATATCCTTTTTAAAAAAATCAAAATTTTTTAACGCAAAAGAATTGTTTATGATAAAAGGAGAGGGTGCAATTGACTCGAAAATGCTATTTAATAATTTTGATAATTATTTTAAAAATAAAAAAAAATTAATTTATGAAGATAATTTAGTAAAAGAAATTTCAATTAAAAAAGATAAATATAAAATTAAATGTATAAATAAAAAAATTTTTTTTGCAAAAAAAGTTGTTATTTGTAATGGTGCATATTTAAAAAAGATAAATTTCCCAAAAATTAAAAAAGTTTTAGATGTTTATTATGGAATTGGAAATGCCTTAGAAATATATGATAAACAGAAAAAGTTAAGCAAACATGTTCCTGCAAGAACTGTAATTAGAAGCCCGAATAGAGGAAGCACTTGTGGGATTCACATTGTGCCAAGAAAAAATAATGAATTTTATTTAGGAGCCGGAAGTCAAATCAGTCATTCTGAAGATTATAACCCAAAGATCGGAACAATAACATATCTTATTAATTCATTTAAAAAAGAAATTTTTGATAAGATTTCAAAATTAAATTTTAATACAGTTGTAGGTTTTAGACCATTCTCATTTGATGGCCAGCCAATGTTCGGTGAAGTATGTAAAAACTTATATATAATAAGCGGTACCAAAAGAGATGGTTTAACTTTAGCTCCAATAATAGTAGATGAGTGTATAAAAAAATTATCAAATAAAAATTACAACAGCGAAATATTAACAGGTTGGTCACCTCTGAGAAAGCCAATATCATTCAAAAATATATTTTTCTCATCCCAGGTATATATAGATAATAAAGTTGCAGGTTTGTTGGAGCATAAAGAAATTAAAAAAAAAGATATAAATAGGGTAACTAAAGAATTAAAAAAAGAGTCAATTTTATTTAACAAAAGAATTGTTAAATCAAAAAAGTTAAATAATAAATTTGCAGTACACCCAGAATTACTAAATACGTTTAAATAATATGTTAATTAAAAGTTTTTTTTTTCCAAAACAATCAACAATTAATTACAGAAAAAAAAGGGAGAGCTTACTAAGTCAAAGTGACTTTAAAGTAACTAAAAATTTTAAAATTTTCGGCTATGATTATTTTGACAATTCTGAAATAAAATCTGGTTACGATAAATATGTAAATGACGGGAGATATAGTATTCCTATTAAAAAGATTATTAAAAAATTTAACTTAAATAAAAGAGATATAATCTGCGAATTTGGATGTGCGAAAGGGTATGCTCTTGAAATATTTAGAAAGCTTGGTTTTAAAATTATAGGTTTTGAGATTAGTAAATACGCAAAAAAAAGATCAAATATTAGAAATTTTATCAAAATTATAAATAGAGTTGAAACTATAAAAAAACATAAATTTGATTTTTTTTATTCTAAAAACGTTCTTCCGCACATGCTTAAAAGAGATGTAAAAAAACTTATTGAGTTAGCAATAAAGCAATCTTCATACAAACCATATTTTGTAATTCATACATATAAATCAAAAAAAAATAAAAAATTGTTCTTAAAGTGGGATAAAACACACAAAATTTTATTTAATATCTCTGAATGGAAAAATTTTTTAAAAAAATACGACAAAAAAATTGTTTACTCTTTTGATATTCTATTTTAGGTGTTTGATTATGAATTATTTAAATAAGCAATATAAAAAAGATAGTAAATTTAAAATCAAGCATAATTATTTGAGCAACCAATTCTCAAATGTTAATGATTATTTAAAATTGATTAAAAAAGTAGTTAAAAAAAACGATTTTACTTTGGGTAATTATGTCAAAAAATTTGAAGTTAAATTTAAAAGTAAAATTAGTTCAAAATATGCAATTGGCGTAGGCAGTGGAACAGATGCAATTAAACTTTCATTACATGCTTTAAATATTAAAAAAGGTGATGAAGTTATTTTGCCAAGTTTCACATTTTATGCTACTTTAAATCCTATAATAGCGGTAGGTGCAAAGCCTGTTTTTGTTGATTCAAAAATGGACTTTAATATTGACGAAAGTCAAATAGAAAAAAAAATCACAAAAAAAACAAAAGCAATAATTCCTGTTCACTGGGCTGGCAAGATTTGTAACATGTCTAAGATTAGTAAAATTGCAAAAAAATATAATTTAAAAATTGTTGAGGATGCATGTCACGCATACTTAAGTAAACTTGATAACAAATTTGCTGGAAACTTCGGACACACCGGGTGTTTTAGCTTACATCCTTTAAAAAATGTAAATGTTTGGGGAGATGGTGGAGTTATAGTTACCAATAATAAAAAAATTTACCTTAAGCTTTTGCTATTAAGAAATCATGGATTAAAAAATAGAAATGAGCTAAAAATTTTTGGGCACAATTCTAGATTAGATACTTTGCAAGCTGCAATAGGTTATAAAATGCTTGACCAATCTATTAACTTAACATCTGTAAGAAGAAGAAATGCTAAAATTTACGATAGTTTTCTTAAAAATATAAAACAAATTTATTTACCTAAAAGAGAAAAGAATTTAAAAGAAAATTTTCAACTTTATAGCTTTATGTGTAAAAATAGAGATAAACTAATTAAATATTTAAATAAACACGGAATAGACGCTAAAATTCATTACCCAATCCCAATGCATTTACAAAAACCATGTGTAGAAATGAGTTATAATCGAGGAAGATTTAATAACGCAATCAAAATCTCCAAAAGCATAATATCTTTACCGGTTCATGAATATTTAAGTGAAAATAACATTAAATTTGTATCAAATAAAATTTTGAGTTTTTATAATTAATTTAACAACAGTTTTAAATTTTTTAACAACTCATAATTATTAACAAACGTTTTATTACCAATTATATTTGCATGAAGACCAGCGTAAATATTGCCTATTAATGGAATAAGTTCAGGTTCTATATTCAAACTATTTAAAATAGATGTAACGATAAAATATGCATCTCCACAGCCTGTTGTGTCTATTACATTTTTAAAGAAGGCCGGGCAGTCATATATTTTTCCATTTTTTAAAAAAATACTGCCTCTTTTGCCCATTGTTATTGAAAAATTTAAATGCTTTTCTTTTTTAATAATGTAATCTTTTAATTTTATCAAATCACCATCAATATTTAATCTCCTATCCAAACAGTATTCATTTAAATTAATAGAAAAATACTTACTATTTTTGTATTTGGAAATATGATTAAAATTTTTATTAATAGAGTTTGTGTGAGTATTAACAGAATATTTAGTTTTGCTTATAAATTTAAAAAAAGTTTCTTCAAAAAAGTTGAAACCAAAATCAATCACTAAAATTATAGTTTTTTTTTTTATAAACGGCTTTAACTTTTTGACAAAAATTGGCAGAATAAATTTTTTTTTAGAAGAATTATTAAAATGATACATCTGGTGCAATTTTTCCAGTCTTCCTGTATTTATTATTCTTTCAATCTCAGGTATTTTTTTTGATTTGTTTACACTTACATAATTAATTTTGTTATTAAAATTTTTTTGAATATTAGATTTATTTCCATATGTTATTAAGTTGACTTTTGCTCCTAGTGAATTTGCCATTTCTGAGATAGCTAAGACTCCTCCCAAATATTTCTCTTTTTTTTTAAATATTGAAGCTAATGTAGGACTCTTTGACGATATGCCCTCTGTTTGACAAAAAGTATATTTGTCTATTATTGGATCTCCAATTAAACATACTTCTAAATTTTTAATTTTATTTATTGTTTTTTCAATATTTGAAAAATTAAACTTTTTATTAATCGATTTAATATACCTTTGTGTATTATTATTATTATTAAATTTTAATTTTATAATTTCCGATGAACTTAATTTTTTTTGCTTTGTAAATATTAATTTAGATTTAATTTTTTTTAGGTATTTTTTTTCTTTTTCGAAAGTAATATTGGAATTATGACTTTTGTCTAAATATTCAATGTCTTTTGCAAAATAATCAGGTTTAATAATCTTCAAGGTATTTATACAATCAAAATCTTTTGAAATAATTACAAAGTCCACTGCCTTTAATGAAAGTAATGATTTTGCTCTTATTATAGAATTAAAAATTGGTCTATCTGGTCCCTTACTAACAAACTTATCATCTGTTATGCTTACTATAAGTAAATCTCCACTTTTTTTTGCCTCTTCGAAGTGAGCTATATGGCCATAATGAAGCACATCAAATACTCCGTGGCACATAACAGTTTTTTTTGATTTTCTTAATTTTTTTAATTTTGTAAAGTTTTTATTAGTTAGTAACATTCAGTTTTTTTCAAAAAATTTATTCATTAAATTACATATATATAATATTTCTTTTTTTTTTAGACTTTCTCTTATCGGTAGATTAATTACCCTTTTTTCAAGATAGTTTACATTTTTAAGATTAATTTTTTTTTTAAAAATTCTAACATAAGCTTTTTGTTTATAAATAGGAATATGAAAATATTTACTAACTGGTATACCATTAGAGCCTAGAAATTTAAATAATTTATCTCTTTTTTCACATATAACGAAAAAAAATTGATAAGAGTTTTTATTAAATTTATTAAATTCATCAAATTTAAAATACTTTCTATTCAAACTATTTATATATATTCTTGCATTCTTATTTCTATTTATAATTTTTGATTTTATTCCTTTTAGTTTCTCTAACAATATTTTTGCTTGCAAACCGTCCATTCTTGAGTTGAACCCAAACTCAATACAATCATCTCTACTTTTTCCTGATATTCCATGATTCCTCAAAACTTTTATTCTGTCTATTAATTTTTTGTTATTTGAAACAACAAAACCTCCGTCTCTAAAAGAAAATAAAGTTTTTGTGGGATGTGTTGAAAAACACGCAATATCTGATACCTGACCAGGGTTAATATTTTTGTATTTGCTTCCAAAAGCTTGTGCAGAATCTTCTATAAATTTTATTTTATGTTTTTTACAAATTTTTTTGATCTTAAGTACATTTGTCATTTTTCCATTTAAATGAACAGCAAGAATTGCTTTTGTTTTTTTTGTTATTTTGCTTTCAATAAGACTTTCGTTAAAATTTTGATCATGTTTAATGTCAATAAATTTAGGTATCAATCCATTGTGTATAATTGCTCCGACACTAGAATACCATGTATTTGGTGTTGTTAATACTTCACCACCTTTTTTAAAATTTAATGCATAGAATGCAAAAAATAAGGCATCTGTTCCTGAATTTAATGTTGCACAATATTTAACTTTAAGAAATTTGGATATTTTTTTTTCTAATATTTCTATATTTTTATTTGGAACATAATTACTTGAACTTAAAATATCATCAAAAATATTTAAATATTTTTTCTTATTTTTTTTATAATCATCTGCTAAATCTAAATATTTAATTGATTTTGATTGCATTAATTTTTTTAAAATGTATTAGTTAGATTTAAATATATACTATTCAAAAAATTTGGAAAACAAAATTTTAATTACAGGTGGAGCAGGATACGTTGGAACAACTCTGGTTCCTCTACTTCTAAAATTTAATTATAAGTTAGTTATTGTTGATACATTTTGGTTTGGGAATTACCTTCCAAAAAATAGTCAAATTACGATTATAAAAAAAAATATATTAGATTTAAAAGATAGAGATATGAAGGGAGTGGATACAATTATTCATTTGGCCTCTGTTGCGAATGATGCCGCATCAGATTTAGACCCTAAACTTACTTGGGAAATTTCATGTTTGGGAACAAAACACATTTGTGATTTAGCAAAAAACAATAAAATTAAAAAATTTATTTTTGCATCTTCGGGTAGTGTGTATGGTATTAAAAAAGAAAAAAAGGTTACTGAAAAACTAAAATGTGAGCCAATTTCAGATTATAATAAAACTAAAATTATAGCTGAGAAAGTTATAGAAAGTTACAAAAAATATTTCAAATATTACATTATAAGACCGTCTACGCTCTATGGATACTCTCCAAGAATGAGGCTGGATCTAACTATGAATATCCTCACGAAACAAGCAGCATTAAATAATGAAATTTTAGTCTTCGGTGGTAAACAGTGGAGACCATTTCTGCATGTTAAAGATATGGCATCTATATATTTATTTTTTATTAAAAAAGATTTGCCACAAGGAGTATATAACGCTTCTAACGGTAATTTAAGGGTAATTGATAAAGCAAAAATTATCCAAAAATTTTCTAAAAACTGCAAAATAAAAATAAAAAAAATTTATGATATTAGATCTTATAGACTTTCATCTGATAAAATTTTAAAACTTGGTTTTAAATTTGAGAATAAACTTTTGCCTTCTCTCAAAGAAATGTTTTTAATGTTTAAAAATAAAAAAATAAAAGATTTACCAAATTTTTATTCTCTTAAATGGATTAAAGAAATTAAAAAAAAAAATGAAGAAAATTCTCCTACTAGGTAGTAACTCGTTTGCAGGGACAACATTTGTCGAATATTTATTAAAAAAAAATATAGAGTTTTCTCAACAAGCAGATCTAAAGAGAAAGAGAAACCGTTCGATGTTTTTAGACCATTTATCAAAAGCAAAAACTACCGTTTTTACAAGATAAATATAAATAAAAAACATGACAGAAATTATTTAAGAAATTTAATTAATAAGAATAAAATTAAAATTGTTGTTGATTTTGGAAGTCAATCAATGGTGGGGCAAAGCTGGGTAAAACCAGAAGATTGGGTTAGAACAAATTGTCTGGGAAAATTAAATTTGATTAAAACATTAAATGAAATTAAAGATATTAAATATATAAGAATCTCAACTCCAGAGGTTTATGGTGAAAATAAAAATAAAATTAAAGAAAATGATAAAATATTTCCCTCAACTCCATATGCAATTACTCAATCAACTGCAGATTTTTTTACCTATGCTTATACATCTTTTATGGGTTTTAACTCTATTACGTTAAGATTTGCAAATTTTTATGGTCCAGGTCAACAACTATACAGAATAATTCCAAAAACTATTATGTGTATTTTAGAAAAAAAAAAATTAAATCTTGAAGGTGGTGGAAAGTCAAAAAGATCTTTTATATTTGCTGATGATTTTTGTGAAGCTATTCTTTTATCAATAAAAAAGGGGACAATAAATGAAACTTATAATTTCTCACCAAACTCTGAAATAAAAATAATTGAGTTAGTAAAACAGATTTGTCATTTAATGAATTATTCTCCAAAAAAGTTAATTAATTTTTCTAAAGATAGAATTGGCAAAGATTCCCGGTATTTTATGGCAACTAACAAAGTAAGAAAAGAACTTGGTTGGAGAGACGATGTAAAACTTTTAGAAGGATTAAAAAAAACAATATCTTGGTATAAAAATAATTTCGAAGCTTTAAAAAAGTTAAACCAAAATTATATTCATAAAAAATAAAATGAATTTTAACGATTTTAAAAATATTATTAAAACATGGATTTGTAAATGGTATGAAAAGAGTAAAAGATGAGATATTTGAGGTAATTTTTTTTGATTTTTAATTTAATTTACATACGCCTCACCTATATTTTGAAAATCATTATAACAACAAAAATTTCTTAGTTGAAAAACATAAATGGTATCAACCAACTTATTATGGTCCTTTAAAAAAAATTTTTGTTATATTTAAATAAATTTTACCAATATTTAAATTTTTTGAGCATTTTTTTTTCTTCAATTGAAAAATTTTTAAGACCATTTCCAATTATTTTTTCTATCTTTTTGAAACTATTGCATAATAACCTCATTCCTCCTGGGGATAAAGAGGCAGCTTGATCAGTGCCCCACATTGATCTATCCAAAGTTATATGTCGCTCAATTGACGTAGCTCCCAACATATATGCAAAGAAACTTGGAGAAACAGATGACTCGTGTCCGCTATAACCGACTTTACATCTAAACTTTTTTCTTAATGTTTCGATCATCTTCAAATTTAATTTATTCTCAGGGCAAGGATATAGGGAGACACAGTGCATTAACTCAAAATTACATTTACTTTTTTTAAAAATTTTTAATGCTTTGTAAATATCCTTCATTTCACACATGCCAGTGGATATGAATGTTTTTTTTCTTTTTTTTGCAACTTGTTCAATGAAATTTAAATTAGTAATCATTGCAGAAGGAATTTTATTAAAATCATTTAATTTGTTGATCATATTTAAGCTATTAATATCAAAACATGAAGCTGCAAAATCAAGTTTTAATTTCTTTGAATATTTTTTTAAACTAGTTAATTGTTTTAAATTAAACTCAATTTTTTTTTTGTAAGATAGATAACTTATGTTTCCCCAAGGGGTTTCCCTCAGCACATTTTTTTGATTTTCTGGGACGCAGATATCTGGGTCTCTTTTTTGGAACTTGACTGCGTCAAAACCAGAATTTTTTGCGATATCAATCATTTCTCTCGCAATCTTTAATGAGCCATTATGATTTATTCCAATTTCTGCAATTAAATAAGGTTTTTTAAATATTTTGACTTTATTCATACAAGATTAATTTTTAATATTTTTTTTTATAATTTTATTGATTTGAAAATCTAATTCCTCATCAATATCGTAACTATACTTATTATTCATAAGATACGCGCCAATTTTTCCAAATAATCTATTTTTAAATTTCATAAAACCTTTTTTTTTAAAAATATAAAATGAGCCATTTTCTAGTAAAACATTCTTAATATCCTGTCTCATTGGTCTTTTGTTTATATTATATTTTGGCAGAATTGTATTTTTATTTTTTTGCCATAAAAATATTTTAGAGGGAATATTTGCAGAAAACAGAGAATCAAATTTTTTTTTTAAAAAATACTTTAAAGATTTATCAAAAATATTTTTAGGTCTTAAAGGGCTAGTTACTTGCGGAAATACAATATAATCAAAATTTGATTTGATAGCTTTAATTGCATGGTAGATTGCTTCTTCAGATTGAGACTTTGGTTGGGATAGAGTTTTTGGTCTTTTGATAATAATTATTTTTTGTTTTTTTGCGTAATTCAATATTTTTTCTGACTCGGAAGAAATATAGATTTTGTTTATCATTTTAGAGTCTTTGAGACTTTTAATTGTCCAATACATCAAAGGTTTGCCTAAAAATGATTTGATGTTTTTGTTTTTCACTCCTTTTGAATTACCTTTGCACAATATTAAAGCTATTATGTTTTTCATGTAAATACCTAATTTAAATCAAAATTTTTTTCAGTGCATAAATCAAGCCAATTGAGCTATTAGTACTGGTCAGCTACATGCGTTACCGCACTTCCACACCCAGCCTATCAACGTGGT
>MDTB01240113.1_pt1 | contig 40306 bp, 43 predicted proteins | sample 811161 | NCBI WGS metagenome assembly MDTB01 (sample SAMN05326650, study PRJNA326480) | marine metagenome | isolation source: seawater | place: Mediterranean Sea | collected 2009 | reverse complement strand
TAGCCATAAAAAAATCATTAGTAACAACATTCTTAAAACAATCTTTGCATCATGATCTAACATATGATTTAGTTTGATAAGATCTGGTAGGAAGACAACAAACATACCTAATGCTAATAATAAAAAATTTTTACCAACTAATTTATTCATAATTTATTGATTTCTCTTCAATTTCTATCCATTCTTTTTCAAGAAATTCTAATTCACCTTGTACTTTTTTTAAATCATTAATAATATTATTATAGTCTTTGTTATCTTGATTAAAATTTTCTTTATTTTGTAATTTTTCTGTTAAATTTTTGATTTTTAATTCTTTCGCTTCTATTTTTTTTAAAATTCTATTAATTAACTTTTCTGTGCTTAATGGCTTGCTTTTCCTTTTTTTTATTAGCATAGCTTTATCTTCTTTCTTGAAATTTAATTTAGGAGAATTTGAAAACTTTATTGTTCCAGAACCATCAAAAATTAAAAAATTTTGACAAGTCTTTTCTAGAAAATCAATATCATGCGAACATATTAAAGCGGATCCTTTGTGTAAATTTATAAAATCGATAAGCAAATCAATCGTTTCAATATCTAAATCGTTGGTAGGCTCATCTAAGATGAGAATTTCTTTTGGAGAAGCTAATATTTTTGCCAATAATAATCTATTTCTTTCTCCCCCTGACAAAGTTGAAACTAACCTATCTATATCTTTTGGATCAAATAAAAAGTTTTTTAAGTATCCACATACATGTATTTTTTTATTTGCAACACTTACATAATCACTACCATTTGGAATGAGATTTTTTTTTATTGTTTTCATGTCATCAAACTGCTCTCCAGATTGATCAAAAAAACTAAAGTCTATTTTTTTTTTTATCTTTACATTACCTTTGGTAGGTTCAATTTTATTTGTTGCTATATTTAAAAAAGTTGATTTTCCACTACCATTTTTACCAATAATACCTATTCTGTGACCTCTCATTAGTTTAAAATTAAATTTATTAAGAATTTGGACATTTTTTTTTTCTCCATAGAATAACTTATCAACATTTATAAAATTGATAAGTAAATTTGGACCATTATCTATTTCGGTAGATTCATTTGATATTCTAACTTTAGAGATTGAACGAAGGAATGCTCTATTGTCTTCTTCATATGAGTGTTTTAATAAACTAACATTATCTTTTCTTTTTATATTACGCTTTCTTCTTGCCTTAACTCCTCTATTCAACCAAGCAATTTCTTCATTAAGAAATTGTTTTTTATTCCTTAGCTCTCGTCTCTCTTGATCAATTAACAAATTCTTCCAATTATCAAAATCATAAAAACCCTTCGATGAAACTCTAATAAACCCTCTATCCATCCACAAAACTTTATTTGTCACATTTCTTAAAAAACTCCTGTTATGACTAATTACTAAGAATGAGCCTTTAAACTCATCTTTCAAATAACTCTCCAACCACTCAATAGATTCTATATCGAGATGATTAGTTGGCTCATCCAATAATAAAAGTTCAGGCGAAGATATTAATAAGTTAGCAAGTGATAACTTTCTTTGTTCACCCCCTGATAGGTTATAAACTTTTTTATTTTTGTCCAATTTGATCTCATTTATAACTCTATCAAGATTATATTCGTTAATATCTCTCCTTGATTTATTAGATGTAATTAAAAAATCCTTTACATTAGATTTACTATATTGATTATCTCTTTGGTTCAAAATTCCTACTGTAAGCTTTGGGTTTACCCAGAACTCACCTTCATCTATATTCTTTTTACCACAGAGAATTTTTAAAAGGGTAGTTTTGCCGACTCCATTTTTTCCAACCAAAGCAACTTTATCAGCTTCATGAATTGATAGAGATACTTCTTTGAGCAACTTTTTTTTTCCGATAGAAAAGCTTGCATCATTTAGTGATAAGAAAACGTCCTTATTCATACGTAAAAGTTGGCTGGGGTGGTAGGATTCGAACCTACGAATGCCGCTACCAAAAAGCGGTGCCTTACCACTTGGCCACACCCCAATAGTTTTTAAAGATAATCATTTTTAAAGTTTTATACAAGTTATATATGACCAACTGAATTGATTAATTTTGAACTTTTAATCCAACAGTTTTCGAAATTTTCTTTAGCATGAATTTTTGCATTTTCTAAATCATTCATATTTTCGAAAAGTGCATAGCAAGTTGCGCCTGATCCTGTCATTCGGCTTAGTAAAGAGCCTTTACATAAAGATAGAAATGTAAGAATTTCTCCAATAACATTATTTTTTTTTATAGCATATTTCTGTAAATCATTTTGTCTACTTTTTAGAAAATCAATAGAGTTACAATATTTAATATTTTTTTTATCTTTTATGTTAGTTGAAAGTTTTTTTACATTAAGACTTTGAAAAATCTCTTTCGTGGACACTTCAATTTTTGGATTTACTAACAAAATAAAATATTCTGTTAATTCTTTAATAAATTTAATTTTCTCGCCAATTCCAGTAACTATCCCAGATTTTCCATAATAGCAAAAAGGCACATCCGCACCTAGAGATAACAACAAATTATCAAAACCATTTAAGTCTTTGAGTTCATAAATCTTTTTAACACATTTAATAAAGGTTGCTGTATTAGAGGAACCTCCAGCCATACCCGAAGCAATAGGTAAATTTTTTTTTAAAATGACCTCTACACCAAGCTCTCTATTGTAAAAATCCTCTAGTTTTAATTGAGCAACTTCAATTAAATTCAATCTGTTCTCAATTAATTTTGAAAAACAACCCTCGATATTTAGCCTAAACCTTTTCGATTTCTTCACTGAAATTTGATCACCATAATCAAGAAAAGTCATTAAACTCTCAATGTTATGATACTCATCATTTCTTTTACTCTTGACTTCTAGGTAAAGGTTAACTTTTCCTGGTGAAATTTTTGTAATTTCTATCACTATAACTTAAAAACCCTCACTAATTTTTCTATTGATAGTTTTTTTTTTCTTAAAATTTGGATCAAATAATAAAACTCTTTTCCATTGGGCAACAGCTTCATTTTTTCTTCCCGCTTTCCAATAAGCATCCCCTAAATGATCATTTAAGGTAGCATCACCAGGTAAAATAGAAACAGCTTTTTCTAAAAAGTAAATAGATTCTTCCGTTTTATTACTTAAATAATATGCCCATCCAAGTGAATCTATTATGTACGCATCTCCAGGTTCAATTTCTACAGCCTTTTGAAGGAAGGAAAGAGCTTGTCCTATATTTTTTTTTCTATCTAACCAACTATATGCTAAATAATTTAAAATGTAGGCATCATCTGGGTTTAGTTTCAACGCCTCTTTTAAATCCCTCTCAGCTTTGTCCCATTTATTCAACCTTTCATATGAAATACCTCTGGAATAAAGAACATTCCAATTTTTAGAATTATCTTCTTTACCAATAATTTCTGAATATATTTTTATAGCTTTAGAATATTTTTCTAATTTTCTAAACTTATCAGCTATAAGTATTTTCATCTCCATTTTATCTGGATATTCTCTTAAAAAATTCTCCAAACTTGAGATAAACTCTTTATTCATATTTTGTTCTTCAAAAAGAGATAATTTTATTCTCAAGAATTTGTAATAATACAGATTATCTATATTTGCGTTTTCTATATATTTCATTCCAAGTTTTTGATATCCAAGTTTATCAAATGCTCCAGACAACAATAACTTCATAGCATTGAAATTTGGCCTAAGCCTTAAAGATAGTTTTCCAAAGAAGGCTGAATATTTATATAAATCTTTTGAATAAAACCAACTTGAAATATTATATAAAACTTCTGCCATTCCATGAGTTTTATTTTCAACTGGATTAAGCAAATATTTATTTTTTTTAAAATAATTTATATCAAAGTTTTTTAAATTAAGGTCATGCTCATTTAATTGTTTAACATATTCTATAGCTTCGTCTCTTTCTGATTCGATAGAATTCAACAATAAGAGTTCTTTGATCCTATATGATGAAAATTCTTCTTTTTCAATATTCCTATAATATTCTTGCGCTTTTATAATATCTCCTCTTATTGTAAGAGATATAGCCATATGTAAACAAACTATCGGAATACAATTTTCTGGTTTTTCATTTGTTATATATTTTTGATCAAAACTTTTCCATATCCTGATTGCTTTTAAAAAATTTATATCCAAATATTCAAAACCAATATTTTCTAAGTAAATATCAATATTCTTATTTGTTATAAGTCCATTAAATGTTTTGAAAAAATTAGCTGAAAAATTATTTTTATCTCTATTTAATAAAATAGAACTAACTGATTCGGCTTTAACCCAATCATCTAAAATAACCGATTCAAACAAAATCTCTTCTAATAAAACATCATCAATTTTTTGAATATCAATCTTTTTAAAATACTTTTTCAGACTTTCTAAATCATTAGAATTTTTGGCATATTCCCATGAAAGAAAATGGCCATATTTTCCTGATATTTTTTCATTACCTATAGCTTCTGAGAAAGTGACTAAAGATAATAATAAAAAAAATCTACATATTTGTGTAATTAGGACCACCTCCTCCCTCGGGAGCTATCCAGTTTATATTTTGCATTGGATCCTTAATATCACAAGTTTTGCAATGAATGCAATTCTGAGAATTGATTTGCAGACTCGGCATATCATTGTCAGAAAGTATTTCATAAACACCTGCTGGACAATATCTTTGTTCAGGGGAATCAAAATATTCAAGATTATTTGTGATTGGAACTTTATTATCTCTTAATTTCAAATGACACGGTTGATTTTCCTCGTGATATGTTGAAGTATAGGAAACATTTGTAAGTCGATCGAAAGTTAATATACCATCTGGTTTGGGGTAATCAATTTTTTTTGAATCATTTTTATTTTTTAATGTCAAATGGTCTTCTTTATGATGTTTTAATGTCCAGGGTGCATTACCTCTTAAAAGTATCTGATCAATTCCTGATAAAATCATTCCAGTTTTTAATCCAAACTTAAATGATGGCCTAACATTTCTTGCTTTTATTAACTCTTTTCCAGCCCAAGACTTTCGAAAAACTTCACAAAAATTTGAAATTTCTGTATTTTCTTTTTTTGATTTAAGTTCATTAAAAACAAGTTCTGAAGCAACAATCCCTGACTTCATAGCTGTATGAGTTCCTTTGATTTTAGGTGTATTTAGAGTGCCGGCTTCACAACCTATTAAAGCTCCTCCAGGAAATGATAATTTTGGAAGAGACTGTATGCCTCCTTCATTCAGCGCTCTAGCACCGTAGGATATTCTTCGTCCTCCATCGAAAATTGATTTGATCATTGGATGCATTTTAAACCTCTGAAACTCCTCGTAAGGCGAAAGGTATGGATTTTTATAATCAAGACCAATCACAAAACCATAGGAAACTAAGTTTTTATCCAAATGATAGATAAAGGAACCTCCATAAGTATCTGGATCTAAAGGCCATCCGATTGAATGAAAAACATGACCCATATTAGAGTTTTCAGGTTTAACTTCCCAAAGTTCTTTTAAACCAATTCCATACGTTTGATGTTGCACACTGTCCCTTAATTTAAATTCATCCATAAGTTTTTTACCTAAGTGTCCTCTACATCCTTCAGCAAAAAGTGTATATTTAGAATAAATTTCAATTCCTGGCTGAAAATTTTGTCCCTGGTTTCCATCTTTATCTATGCCTAAATCGCCTGTAATCACTCCTCTTAGAACACCATTCTCTATTAATAAATCTGACGCGGCAAAGCCAGGATAAATTTCAACTCCAAGACTTTCTGCTTGTAGAGATAACCATTTACAAAATGAACCAAGAGAAATTATATAATTACCTTTATTGTGCATAACAGGTGGTGTTAAAAAATTTGGTATTGTAAAGAACTTCTGTTCTGTAAGAAATTTCAATGATTCACTTTTAACTTCAACTTTAACTGGACAATCTTCAATATTTTTCCAATCTTCAATTAATTCATTTAAGGCTTTAGGTTCCAAAATTGCTCCAGAAAGTATATGAGCACCAACTTCAGAACCTTTTTCTACAACACAAACAGTGAGATCTAGATTATTTTTTTTGCAAAGTTTTTTAAAATTAATTGCAGCAGACAAACCTGAGGGGCCGGCTCCTACAATTACAAGATCGTAATTCATTTTTTCTCTTGTAATATTCATTTATTTTCTTTCAATATAATCTAATATTATAATACTTAATTAAATATATATATATTAATGAATGTTAAAAACATAAAGTCTTTTATTGAATTTTATAGATTTTTAGGAATCACTAGTTGCATGTCTCAAACACCAAGGAGCATTGATTTTCAACTTGATAAACATAATCTAAATCAAAAAAAGTTAGATTCTGCTAATATAAATTCAAAAAATAAAAAACATATTGAAATGTCAAAAAAAGATAAACTTCAAAAACTCTTGAGTGAGATTAATAACCTTGAATGCAATCTCAAAGAAACTGCCACAAATACAGTTTTTTCTGATGGAAATTATAACTCAAATATAATGTTTATTGGAGAAGCACCTGGTGCAAACGAAGATCTAGAAGGAATACCTTTTGTCGGAGAAGCTGGAAAACTTTTAGATAAAATGTTATACTTTATAGACCTATCTAGAGATAATTTTTACATTAGTAATATGGTCTTCTGGAGACCACCTGGAAATAGACCACCTAATGATAAAGAAATATCTAATTGCCTTTCTGCAACCAAAAAACATATAAAAATAATTAATCCAAAACTCTTGGTATTTGTTGGAAGTATTGCGGCTAAGAACCTGTTAAATAAAAAAGATGGAATTACAAAATTAAGAGGAAAAGAACATATGTACATAGATGAAATTAATAATCTTAAAATACCAGCTAGAGCAATTTTTCATCCTGCCTACTTGATGAGAAATCCAATTGAAAAAAAAACTACATGGAATGATTTAATAGAAATAGATCAATTTATAAAAAAAGAAAAAATTTTGCCTCATGAGTAAAAAAATTGAAAAATTTGTAAGTCTTAATATAACCATTTTGATTGTATCAGATACAAGAAATCAATTATCAGATAGATCTGGAAAGATACTTGAGGAAAAAATTTTAAAGTCTGGACATAAAATTTCTGCTAAAATATTTGTCAAAGATGAACCAAATCTAATCGAAAATAATTTACAAGAGATTATAAAAAAAAGAAAATCGAATGTAATCATCTTATCTGGTGGAACAGGTTTAACTGGCAGAGACTCAACACCTGAAGTAGTTAAAAAAATAATTAATAAGGAAATTCCAGGTTTTGGTGAAATTTTCAGATATATAAGTTTTAAAAAAATTGGAACCTCATCTCTTCAGTCCAGAGCTATTGCTGGTTTGGCTGGAGAAGTCTTCATTTTTGCTTTACCTGGTTCTCCAGGTGCATGCAAAGATGCTTGGGATGAAATATTAAAACATCAACTAGATTCAAGAACAAAGCCATGTAATCTAGTTGATTTGATTCCAAGGCTTAACGAATAGTAAATTTAAAACCTAAACATACTAAAATTTACTTTTAACACTATCTTTAAACGACTTTATTTCAATTGAGTCTCTCATACAACATGATGTTATTGGAAATTCCTTTTCAATATCTTTGGAAACTCTATCATCCTCTTTACTTGGTTGAACAAACATGATGCAGTCAATAACATGAACAACACCGTTATTCCCTATCAAATTCTCTTGAACTACAACCATGTCCTTGACATGAAGTTTTCTACTTTTATAAATCTGAAGAGGTTTATTACTAACTGTTATTTGGGTGGTGACCTCTTCGCTTACATCAAGACTGGTATAATGACCGGCCATCATATGATCCATGAGAATATTTTTACTCAAAATCTCATCATCTAAAATTTGGTTTTTTAATTCTAATGAAGCTGATTTGAAAGCAGCATTGCTTGGGGCGAATATTGTCCAATTCCAAGGGAGTTTTTTTTTTAAAATCTCATCTATACCTGTCTTTTTCAAATAGGTATTAAATATAGAAAGGTCTTTATTACTTTCAATTACCTCAATCACTGTTTTTGCCGAAATAGGAGTACTTAAAATAATGAAAGCTAGAAAGATATAAAACCTAAAATTTCTCATATTGTTCTTTTAATACATTTTTCTGAAATTAACTTAATAATATCAATATTGGAAAAAATTAATTCAGCTGTTAACATATTAATTAACTTAAATAAATTTTGAATATAAGTCAAAGTATAGTTGATGGTAAAGATAAGTGTTTTTTGACGATATTAAAAACCATGTTATTGGTATTGATGAGGTTGGAAGGGGAGCTTTTTGTGGACCTGTTGTGTCTTGCTCTATCCTATTATCAGAAAAAATATTAAAGGAAGACTTAGTTCATCAAATTACTGATTCAAAAAAATTAAATGAAAAAAAAAGAATTCTTCTAGCAAGATTTATTAAAAAAAATTCTACTTATCATATTGGCAAAGCAACCAATAGAGAAATTGATAAATTTAATATTCTTCAAGCTACTATACTATCTATGAAACGATCATATGCTAAATTTGAGAATTCAGAAAATTTAGTTAAAATTGATGGTGTAGAAACTTTTCATTTAAATAAAAGAACAAATTTTATAACTAGTGGGGACTCTAAATCAGTCAGTATTGCTGCTGCTTCAATATTAGCAAAAACATGGAGAGATGAACTAATGGTTAATTATTCAAAAATTTATCCAAATTATGGATGGGAAAAAAATAAGGGCTATGGAACTAAAAAACACCGTGAGGCAATAAAAAAATATGGAACAACAAAAATTCATCGACTAAGTTTTTTGAGAGGTTTGGTCGACTGTTAACATGGGTAAAATAATATTTACTTCTAATCCACCAAGTTTTTCTGATTTTTTCAAACTCACGCTACCTTTCATGTATGTCTCGACAATATCCTTAACAATATTAAGTCCTAAACCAGTTCCTGGTTTTTGTTCATCCAGCCTAAAGCCTCTGGCAAAAACTTTGTTCATTTCTTCTACAGATAGTCCAGAACCATCATCTGAAATAATTAATTTTAATTGATTTTCATCAAGTGTAAGAATTTCTATTTTGATTTTTTTATTTCCATATTTACATGCATTTTCTATTATATTACCAATCACCTCTTCAACATCGTCCATGCTGCCAAATACAAAAGCCTCTCGAACTTTTTTTTTCAAAAAAATCTCAATATCTGGATATAATTTATTAAAAATAGAAATCATCTTATTCATTAATTTAACAACCTCTATTTTTTCTCTTGCAACCTTACCAAGAGATTCCAAATGGGCTTTTTTCAAATATCTGTCAATATGCCTTTTCATTAATTCAATTTGATTATTCATTATTAAATTTTCATTATTAACTTCATTTGATATTATGGCTAAAGGTGTTTTTAAAACATGTGCCAAATTTCCTACATGAGTTTTAGCTCTATCTATAATTTTTGCATTATGATCAAGTAGCTCATTAATCTCGCTTGCTAAGGGTTGAACCTCAAGTGGGTAAGGATCTATTAGTTTCTCCTCATCTCCACTTCTAACTTTAAATAATGATACTTTTATTTTATTAAGTGGAAGCAATCCAAATTTAACTTGAAGAAAAACAGCCATCATTAAACCAGCACCTAAAGCAAATAAAATTGATGATAATGTATTATCAAATTTATTTATATTTTGCTGATATTCAGCTGTATCACCAGAAACAATAAAGGTAATTGGGCCATCAATACCTGGAAATGAAATATTTCTTTCAATTATGTGTAGTTTTTTAGTTTCAATAAAATTTGATTTTTTATCTTTTTTTCTAACACTATCAATAAACTGTGATCTTCCTCCTATCAATCTTTTATCAGAGGTAAACACTTGATCCCACATCGACCTAGATCTCACTAATGTTTTTGAATCATTATTGACTTGCCAATACCACCCAGAATAAGGTTGAAAAAACCTTGGGTCACCAATGGTGCTAACTACTGTAATTCCATCAGAAGAGTCAACTCTACTTGCTCCAATCAAAGTCTCTAACAGAAGATTGAGTCTATCATCGAAAGCTTTGAAGTTAGTTTTTTCATTTAAATCGGATAGCAAGAGGCCTGCAGAAACTAAAGTAAAAAATATCCAAACAGTTGCGCTAAAAAAAAGTCTTACAGCAAGTGAATTCATTTTATTCTTTATCTATTGATAATCTGTAACCATAACCTCTCTCTGTTTTTATAAGTTTCATTCCCATTTTTTTCCTTAGTCTTCCTATAAAAACCTCAATTGTATTAGAATCCCTGTCAAAATCTTGATCGTATATATGTTCGACAAGCTCTGTCCTTGTTATAACCTTATCTTGATGATGTAAAAAGTATTCAATAATCTTATATTCATGTGAAGTTAATTTTAACTTACTTCCATTAAGAAAAACTTTGTTTGATTTTGTGTCAATTTTTAAAGGTCCACACTCAATATCTGAAGATGCATGACCAGCTGACCTTCTTATCAAAGCTCTTAAACGTGCGAGCAACTCTTCCATTTGAAAAGGTTTTGTCAAATAATCATCTGCACCAGCATCAAAGCCTGAAACCTTATCGCTCCATTGATCTCTAGCTGTTAGGATTAAAACTGGAAAAATTTTTTTTTCTTTCCTCCATTTTTCAAGAACTGTTATACCATCAATTTTTGGCAAACCCAAATCTAGAACAACAGCATCATAGGGCTCAGTGTCACCAAGAAAATGTCCCTCTTCTCCATCAACAGCTGTATCAACAGAATACCCACTATCCTCTAAGGAACTTTTAATTTGTTCATTTAAAATTGGGTCATCTTCTACAAGTAAAATTCTCAAATTATTCTCCTGAAATTACTGATAGCACAGTAGAAGTTCCTGCGTCTACCCTTAGTTGCTTAACGTTGTTATAAGTATCAATAATCATTATATCATAAACCCATCCAAATAAACCTTTTTCATTATCTTTAAGATTTATAGATATTACCCTACCTTCAAATTCTCTATTTATTACCTCTAAGATTTGATCTAATGGAAGAATTTCTCCGTCGTTTACAGCTCTGATTGCTTTCTCATGATCACCAATAGAATTTTCTGGAGTTTCTTGACTATAAACAAATTCAAAAAATAAAAATACAAAGAGTAAGCATTTTAAAGAAATGTTTTTCATTTTACTTTTTCTTTTAATTTAATCATTAGCTTAGAGACTGGTTTTTTTTCTATCTCCTCATAAGTTAACCAATAATATTTTTTTTTTTTTAACTTTCTTAATAATTTTAACTCAACTATAAATACTTTCAAATGAAAATGACTAAATTTATGATTTACTTCTCCAATAAATCTAAATGAACTTTTTAGTTCATTTTTTTCCATCCAACTACAAACATTTTTTTTTAAGTATTCTTCAAAAGATAAACCCTCCTGAACTTCTTCTAAATCACTAAGAGGGAAACTAAAGAGATTTTGTAACAGGCCTCCTGATGTCTTCTCTAAAAGAAAATATTTTCCACTTCTAACAACAAAGGATACTGATTTTTTTTTTTTTATTTTTCTTGTTTTGAAATTGTTGAAACTTTTACCTTTTGATAGACAAAAATTTGAAATTGGACAGACATTACATTTCGGATTTCTTAATTTGCAAACTAAATTCGATAAATCCATTAATGATTGACAATAATCGCCATTGCGATACTTAGGTGTGAGTTTTTGTGATATTTTCTTTATATGGCTATTTAACCCAGGGTTATCATACTTTAAATCAAAAACTCTCATTAATATTCTTCTTATATTACCATCAACAACTGCACATGGTTCATCCTTTAGTATTGCAGAGATAGCACTACTTATATAATCGCCTACACCAGGAAGTTTTTTTAAAGAAATAGAATCAATTTCAATTTCCTTATCTTTTAACAACTCTTTTGCTTTAAATAAGTTATGAGCTCTTTTGTAGTATCCCATTCCTTGCCATATAGCGAGAATTTCATCAAGTTTTGCATTGTAAAACATGTCTAAATTAGGCCATTTTTTTATAAATTTTTTGTAAAAAGGAATCACCACTAAAACTTGAGTCTGTTGTAGCATTACTTCAGAAATCCAAATCCTATAAAAATTCTGATTCTTCTTTTTTCTCCAAGGTAAATCTCTTTTATTGAGCAAATACCAAGAGAAAATTTTTTTTTCCCACTGACTCTTAAAATTATTATCGATATGGTAGTCTTTAATCATGAATTCAGAAAATTATAATAAATTTCCAGTCAAGATTTCAACTCTTTTACCAAAAGTCTTTAAAGAATTAAGAAAAAAGAATGGGAGTATTTTGTTGGAAATAAAAATGAATTGGGAAGAAATTTTAGAAAAAGAGTTTAGTTCTGTATGTTTCGCTTCTTCATTAAAAAGAATTAACAATAAAAATATTTTAACTATTGTTTCAGATGATAGAAATATACTTGAATTATCATATTCAGCAAATATTTTGAAAAATAAAATCAATAACTTCTTTAATGGGGTTATTGTTGATGAAATTAAGTTCAAAAAAATATTACAATATTAAAGTTTTATGATAAGTATAATCAACTAATTATGTATAAATTTGGCAAAATAATTACATTTTTATTAACAGTCTATTTATTGTTCCCAACTGATTCTCAATCAAGGATTGTTGATACAATCGAGGCTCTCCAAAAAAAATCAATAGGCGAGCAAACTGCACCTATAAAGATGATAGAGTTTGCATCATTAACTTGCGGGCATTGTGCTCGATTTCATAATGAAGTATTCCCTCTCTTAAAAAAAGATTATATTGATAGTGGAAAACTATTCTTCACATACAATGATTTTCCATTGGATAAATTTGCGCTTAAAGCATCTGTTATTGCAAGATGTTCAGGAGAAAATAAATATTTTAGTTTTCTCAAAGTTTTGTACAAAAAACAAAGAGATTGGACGAGTTCACAAGATCCATTTAAATCATTGTTAAAAATAGCTAAGTTAGGTGGACTTAAAAATGATGAAATTAAAGTTTGCGTAGGTAATAAATCAATAGAAGATGGAATTCTTAAGCAACGACTTGATTCAACCAAAGAGTTTGATATTAAAGCCACTCCAACAATTTATCTTAACGGAAAAAAATATGAAGGTGATTTAACTTACGAGGCACTAAAATTAAAACTTGATTCTCTAATTAATTAAAACATTGTTTACAGTAAATAAATTAAAAATTTCTGGTTTCAAATCATTTGCTCATCAGACAGAATTATTAATAGAAGATGGAGTCACAGGAATAATTGGACCAAATGGTTGTGGAAAATCTAATATTTTTGAAGCTATACGTTGGGTAATGGGAGAGTCCTCATCAAAAAGTTTAAGATCTGGATCTATGGATGATGTTATTTTTAATGGTACTCAAAAAGTTCCTGCAAAAAACTTTGCAGAAGTATCAGTTGAACTTGATAATTTTAATGGAGAACTTCCAAGGAATATAGCTAATGAAAAAAGATTAGTTATAAGTAGAACAATAGAAAGAGGAGTAGGATCCTTTTACAAAATCAATAATAAGGATGTAAGAGCCAAAGATATTAGTATACTGTTTTATGACTCTGGGAGTGGGCCTCGCTCGAGCTCTATAATAAGTCAAGGAAATATCGATCAAGTTATAAACTCTAAACCAATAGACAGGAAGATAATACTTGAAGATGCCGCTGGAACCTCTGGCTTGCAGGCAAGAAGACATGAATCTGAATTAAAGTTACAAGCCACAGAGGATAATCTTGAGAAGATGGATATTAACCTTAATAATTTAAAAGAACAGAAAAGAGACCTATCAAGACAAGCCAGACAGGCAGAAAGATATGAACAAATATCAGAAAACATAAAGTTTTATCAATCAATATTAGTTTTTACTCAGTGGAAAAAGAATTCAGATGAAATATTTAAAGGTGAATTAAGCAAGAAAAATTTATCTGAACAAACAAGAAATATAATTAACTTTTTATCCAATGCTCAAAAGAATTTGGATTCAGAAAAAGAAAAAATTTCCAGGATTCATTCACAAAAAGAATCTTTAAACAAAGAAAATTTTCAAGTTAGTAGTGAAATTAGCAAATACAAAAATCAATTACAGGAAATAAATAATAAAAAAATTGAAATAGAAAGATTTCTAAAAACAATTAACAATGACAAAGAAGTAGAAAAAAAAAGATATCTGGAATCACAAGCCTACAGAAACAATTTAGAAAAAAAACTTCTCAAACCAACAGATTTAAATGAAAAGAAAAAAAAATTAATAGAACTTGTTCAAGAAGAAACTGAGTTAAAAAATAAGTTAAAACAATTAGAAACATCATTTGTAAATGAAATGCAACTCAGCCTTGGAGAAGAATTCAAATCAGATAATCTAAAAGAAAATAAAGAGATTCTTTTAAAAAAAAAGTCAGAGATTGAGGAATCAATTGCTAAATTAAATCAAAATTTAAGAACTCAAGAAAAAGAATTTAATAATCAAAAAAAACATAATGAAATACTAAGAAATAAAATTGAAAATACTAATAAATTAATTTTGAGTAAAAAAAAGATTATCTATGAAACAAAAATAAGTAATCAAAAAATAACGGATAATTTAAAAGAAATAACCCTAGAAATTGATAGTTGCTCCACAAATATAACAAAAATAGAAACTGAACTAGATACACTTAATTTACTTTCTAATGATGCAGGCTTATCAAATGAATCTATCGTAAATCTTATCAAGATAAAAAAAGGATATGAAAATGCAGTTTATGCAGCTCTAACTAATGAACTAGATGCAACACTTAAAAATTCTCCAAAAAGATGGATAAAAACAAATCTAGAAAAATTAGAAGGAATTGATGACAATCTCTCAGATTTTGTTGATGGACCAAAAGAGCTTAATCTAATATTGTCTCAAATTGGTTTTTTAAAAAATACTGATTTAGCATTGGAAAAGCAAAAAAAACTTAGAGTGGGACAAAGCCTTGTTGATAAAAACGGATGTATTTGGAGGTGGGATGGTTTTATTTCTGAAGACAATCTCCAAAAGAAAAAGCTTATTGATGCACAGCTTAAAATAAAGGAGCTTGTAAACAAACAAGAGCAATATAAAAAAACATTTAAAGTTTTAAAAATTAAGGAAGGGAAATTTACAGAGTCTCAATCAAAATATCTCACAACATTAAATAAAGAAAATTTAGATTTAGAAGAAATCTACAAAGATTATGATTCAAACTATTCAGAATCATTAAATTTAAAAGAGAAGTTATCTATCTCCAAATTCAATATCGAAGATTCACAAAATAAGTTACAACAACATAAGGAAGAGCATCAAATTATTATTAAAGAAATTAGAAAAATAAAAGTTATAGAAATCAATTTGGATAAAAGTGAAAAAAATGAAAAAGAAGAAGTTCAAAAAAATATTGAGTACTTAGATCTTCAGCTTGAGGATAAGAGAGATGAGGTCGGGTCACTCAAAGAATTAATTTTGAAAGAAGAATTGAACGAAACATACTCTAAGAACGATCTTGAAAAAACCCAAGGTAGAATTATTGAATCTGAAAAACAAATAAAAATACTCGAAAATAGAGAAATAAATTATTTACAAGATAGAAAAAAACTTTATGAACTCCCGTCATCAATTAAAAAAAAAATTGATCATTTTCAGGGTCTATGGAATGAAATTGAAAAAAAAATTGCTTTAAACAATAGTTCGAATAATGAAATAAATAAAATAGTTGAAAATTTAGAAAAACAAATACTCAATTCTAACAAAGAGCGAGAAGACAAAATAAACGAAATTACCAGAATAGACAGTAATTTAGAAAACCTTAAAATCAAAGAAAAAGAATTAAGAACTATAATTTATCAAAGATCTAAAGTTCAACCTGAAGAACTTGAAAAAGAATTAGATTCAAAAAAAACAGAAATTTATAATTATGAAGATTTAAAAGTTAAATTAGATAAATTAATTCAACAAAGAGAACAGATGGGACCTGTTAATCTAAGGGCAAAGATAGAAGAAAATCAAATAAATATATCCATAGAGGAATTAGAATTAGAAAAACTTGATTTATTTCAAGCAATTGAGAAACTGAGAATAGCTATAAATAAAATTAATAAAGAAGGAAGAAATAGACTTTTTAAAGCTTATGAAGAAGTTAATAAAAACTTTTCTGACTTATTTGTAAAACTTTTTAATGGAGGAGAAGCAAAACTTGAATTAATCAAATCAGATGATCCTCTTCAAACAGGAATTGAAATTTATGCTCGCCCTCCAGGAAAGAAATTATCATCAATAAGTTTATTATCTGGAGGAGAAAAAGCATTAACAGCTATTTCATTGATTTTTTCAATTTTCTTAATAAATCCATCACCCATTTGTATCTTAGATGAAGTAGATGCAGCATTAGATGAGCCCAATGTAGAGAAGTTTTGTAATATTCTGCTAGAATTAAAAAAAGAGACTAAAACTAAATTTCTTATTATCACGCATCATAAAGTTACAATGACTTCGATAGATCGTGTTTATGGGGTAACCATGGCTCAAAAGGGAATTTCAGATATTGTGTCAGTAGATTTCCAAAAAATAGATCTTCAAAAAGCAGTATAATGAATAAAAAACTTAATGATCAAATTGAAAAAAAATTGAAAGATTTAAAAATTAAAGAAAACTTCAAACAAAGTGGATACAATTTAGGTTTAAAACTTTCGATGGATTTAGTTTCTGCTATAATAGCTGGGATTCTTATAGGTTTGGGACTAGATAATTTTTTTTCAACAAAACCTATATTTTTCTTAATATTTTTGCTATTAGGAATAATTGCTGGTTTTTATAATCTGTATAAATCCATCAAAAAAATGAATTAAAAATAAGGAAAAGATTTGGCAAGCAACCCATTAGCCCAATTTGAGATAAAAAAAATACTACCGATTGAAATATTTGGTCAAGATATATCTTTTACCAATTCATCATTGGTAATGTTTATCACAGTATTATCAATATCTTTTTTTATGTACTTTGGAATAAGAAATCTTTCAATTATACCATCAAAATTTCAAACTTTAGTTGAAAGTAGCTATGAGTTTATTGCAAATATGATAGGTGATAATGTTGGAAAAGAAGGGATGAAATATTTTTCTTTTATATTTACACTTTTTCTTTTTATTCTTATTGGAAATTTGTTAGGTATGATGCCATTCAGCTTTACATGGACAAGCCATATAATAGTCACTTTTTCTATTGCGTTCTTTATTTTCATTGCTGTTACAATTATCGCCATCTTCAACCACGGTTTGATAAAGTTTTTAAAGTTCTTTGCACCGTCAGGCGTGCCAAAACCAATGTTAATTCTGTTAGTACCAATAGAAATAATATCATATCTCTCGAGACCTATTAGTTTATCTGTAAGACTATTTGCAAATATGATGGCAGGACACACACTTTTAAAAGTCATAGCTAGTTTTGTTTTTGTTTTAGGTGCTAATAGCTTCATTATTGGCGGGGCTTTGCCTCTTGCTTTTTTAGTTGCTTTAACTGGATTAGAAATAGTGATAGCTTTTCTTCAAGCTTATGTATTTGCAATATTAACTTGTTTATATATTAATGATGCAATACATTTACATTAACTTTTAACTTTCAAGGAGTAATTATTATGGATATGGAATCCGCAAAACTATTGGGAGCTGGTATCGCTGTTTTAGGCGTAATTGGTTCTGGAATTGGTATAGGCTCAATCTTTGCCGCATTTATCTCAGCAGTTGGAAGAAACCCTGAAGCAAGAGAACATGTTTTTACTATGACAATGTTAGGTTTTGCTCTTGTAGAAGCTTTAGCACTTTTTGCTTTAATCATAGCTCTTCTATTACTCTTTGTATTCTAAAGAATGTCTAAATTTGCTTTTCTGTTTTTTTTCCTATTTGCGGAAAACATTAGAGCGGCCCAGGAAAAGGGTGGTATGCCTCAGCTTAACCCTGATTCGTACCCCTCACAGATTTTCTGGCTAGTTCTGCTATTCTCAATTCTGTTAATCTTAAACCATTTTTTATTTTTACCCAAAATTCAAAATATAAGAGATAAAAGAAGTAAGACAATTGAAAACTATCTAAAAGAAGCCAAACAAATCAATGATTCAATGCACTCTCTCATCGAAGAAATTAAAAAAGACTTTGATAAAGCGAAAAATGATCAGAACAATATATTAAATGCAACATTTGAAGAAAATAAAAAAATATTTGATAATAAAGTTTCAGAAATTAACGAGGAGTTTGAAATTAAAAAAAAGAAGTTTGAAAATTCAATTGAAGCTAATAAAAGCTCTATTTTATTAAATCTGCCAAGTATGTGTGTAACACTATCTGATCTATTATATGAAAAAATCATGAGTGAAAAAAATAAAGGTAGTATAAAAGAATTTAAACAATTTTTTGGAGATAATTAAAATGAGTTTTGAATTTCTTGATAATTCAACTTTGTGGGTTGCAATATCATTTGTTATTTTCTTATTATTTTCTTTTAAACCAATCTTAAATGGTATTTCAGATGGTCTAGAAAAAAAAATATTAGAGTTAAAAAAAAACTTAGATGAAGCAGTTAACCTTAAAAATGAAGCAGAAAAACTCCACAAGGAACAGTTAATAAAACAAAAAGAGAACACATTATTAATTAAAAGAATACAGGAAGATACCAAACTAGAAGTCAAAAAAATTAAAGAACAGATTGACAAAGATTTAGAGTTAAACATGCTCAGAAAAATCAATAATTTTGATCAAATGTCTAAGCAAATGGAGCATAACTTAAAAAAAGAATTAAAAAGTCATATAATTGAGAAAGTAATAGCATACACAGAGTTTAGAATAAAAAAAAAATTATCCAAAAAGTATAATGATAAATTGGTCGAAGATTCTTTAAAAAATATACCAAAACAACTTTTCTAATTTAATATGGCTGTTCATACTAAACTTTCACAAGCCAACATTAAAAATATCCTTAAGAATTATAATTTGGGTCGTCTATCCAATTTCAATGGTATCACAGAGGGAATAGAAAATACCAATTACCTTTTAGAAACAGAAGAAAATAAATTTATTATTACAATTTTTGAGAAACGTGTAGACCCCTCTCTAATTCCCTTTTATTTCGAAGTAATGACAAAATCAAAATCACAAGGAATTGAGTGTCCAATTCCAATTGAAGATAAGAATGGAGAATACATAAATATTATAAAAAATAAGAAAATGGCTGTCTTTATTTTTTTAGAAGGACAATCCAAAAAAAAATGGTCTGAATTAGATTGCTTTAAAGTAGGGGAAAAACTAGCTAAATTTCACTTTGCAAATGCAAATAATAAACTGAATGCAAAAAATAACTTTGCAATTAATTACTGGAGGGATATTTTTAAAAAATGTAAAAATCAACTTAATGAACTCATTCCTAATTCATTGAACATAATTACGAGGGAAATTAACTTTATTTCTGCTAATTGGCCTAACAATTTACCAAAAGGTATAATTCACGCTGATTTATTCCCTGATAATGTTTTCTTTAAAAATAGAAATATATCGGGTTTTTTAGACTTTTATTTTTCATGTAATGATTTTTTATCTTATGATCTTGCTATTACAATAAACGCATGGTGCTTTAAAAATAGAAAATTCAATAAAAAACTTTTTATCAGTCTAATCTCAGGTTATGAATCAATTAGAAAACTTGAATTGTCAGAGAAGAAAAATATTAATATATTATTAAGAGGAGCTGCTCTTCGGTTTTTTTTTACCAGAATTTGTGATTCAATAAATAATACTAAAAATAAAATATTAATTAAAAAAGATCCTCTAGAATTTTTGGAAATTCTTAATTTTCATATAAATAAAGGTTCGAAGAATTTTTACTTTAATGAATAATCCAGACTATATAATTTATACAGATGGTGCATGCTTAGGCAACCCTGGGCCAGGAGGTTGGGCAGCTATATTAATTAATACAAAATCAGAAAAGAAAAAAATATATGGATCTAATGAATCTACAACAAATAATAGAATGGAACTAACAGCTGTAATAGAGGCAATGAAATTTGTTCCAAAAGATAGTAACATCATAATTTTTACTGATAGTAAGTATGTTATAAATGGAATAGAAATTTGGATAAAAAAGTGGAAAACAAAAAAATGGTTAAATTCAAATAACAAGGCAGTGAAAAATAAAGATCTATGGATAATATTAGATGATTTAAAAGATCAATTTCATATTCAATGGAAATGGGTCAAAGGACATAGTGGGGATGAAAACAACGAAGCTGTAGACTATTTGGCAAGAAATGAAGCAAAAAAGCTAAATTGAATTTAAAACGTTACTTGCTTTACTTATATCCAATCCTGGCCCTTCCTCATTAAATACTTTTTTAATAACTCCATCATCAATTAACATTGCAAATCTAGAAAGTCTCTTTCCCAGCCCTACAACTGACAAATCAATCTCCAGACCACTTTTATTTCTAAAATCTCCATTGCCATCTGAAATAAACTCTATGTTGGGTGATTTTATATTACTGCTCCATGATTTAATAACAAATGGATCATTTGTTGATACGAAATATATTTTATTAATTCCTTTTTTAAAAAATTCTTCAGATGTTTCAATATAGCCAGGCAAATGCTCTTCACTGCAAGTTGGCGTGAAAGCTCCAGGAATTCCTATTAAAAGAACTCTCTTTTTACCAAACAATTCTGAGGATTTTAAACTGGTAGGACCTGAATCAGAAATAACGAAAAAATTGGTATCAGGAAAAACTTCATTTTCTTTAATCTTCATATTTACTCACCTTATCTAGTTCATTTAACAACATATACTTTGTTAGGATTTCTGGCAATAAAATTCCTTCGGTATGTTTAGGACCATAAATTATATTCACAGGAATTCCAAATCTATCAAATTTCTTTATATAATTTAATATTTTAGTATCTTTTTTTGTCCAGTCAGCTCTGAGAGTTACTACATTATTTACATCAATATAATTTTTTAACTTTTTCGAATTTAAAGTCGTTAATTTATTTACCTGACAGGTTATACACCAATCAGCTGTAACATCAACTAAAACGACATGACCATCATCTAAATATTGTTTTAACAACTTGCTCTCAAAACTTTGCCATAAAATTTTATTTTCTTTGAAAATCAATTTATTTAGATTAAAAATTAAAAAAATAATTATTGAAGAAAATAAAACAACTTTTTTCATGGTGTCTTTATTTTTCAAATAACAAATATAAAGTATTAAAATACTAATTATTCCAATAAAAAAGTGATTTATTTCTAAAAGATTTAGAAGCCAAATAGCTGATAAAAACAAAAATACACCAAGAATATATCTTAACTTGACCATCCATAATCCTGGTTTTGGAAATAAATTTATAACTTTAGGGAAAAATATAAATAAAAGGTATGGCATTGAAAAGCCTATAGCAATACTACAAAATATTATCAAAATATTAGAATTTGAGGTAACCATGGAAAAACCTACGGCTGTTCCCAGGAAAGGAGCACTGCAGGGTGTGGCAAGAAGAGTTGCAAAAGCACCAGAGAGGAAATGACCAAAGTTATTGTTTAAATTTAAATAGCTATTAACCTTATCTTGAAAATAACCAGGTAAAACTAATTCAAAAAAACCAAGGAGATTTAGGCTAAATATTAATATTATTCCAGTAATTAAAATTAAAAAAATAGTATTTTGAAATTGAAAACCCCAACCAACAGTTTGACCCAACATTTTAAAAAAAATAATAGAAATTGCTAAAAGAAGAAAAGAGAAAATTATTCCTCCTATAATTAATAAACATTTAAATCGAATATTATTATACTTTTCAGTTGTTAACTGGGTAAATGAATAAAGTTTTAAAGACAAAACTGGGAGTACACATGGCATTAGATTTAAAATCACCCCGCCTATTAACGCTAATAATATATAATAATAAAAACTTGAACTATAATCTAAATCATTCAATAGAAATGGTATCTCTTCAAACTGCCTGCCATCAGAAATAGAAAAAAATAATGGATTTTTTATATTTTCTATCTCTTCATCAAAGCTTATTTCAAAGAGTCTTTCGTTATTAATTTTCTTTTTTTCAACGTAAACTGACAAATCATCCATATGCGCAAAAACTTCAATATTTTTAGTTTCATTTCCATTTTTTATCTCAACTAATAACTTATTGCCTGAAATCTTATTTTTTTTAATACTAAAAATATTTTTTTCTTTTTCTGGCACTTTTGAAAAATAATTATTAAATTCATCAGAATTAATAATATTATCAAAATTTAAATTAAGAACTTTCTTTTCAGTAATTGGAATACAGATGTCCTTACAAATTAGATAATCAAGAGTTAAGTAAGTCTTGAGTTTTTTTGTTGATTTTGGCTTAATATTAACAGGAAATATAACATCTTTCTCGTAACCAATTGTTTTAACTCCTTTGTCGTAGAATTCTTTAGGAAACGGGAATTTAATTTCTAATGATTCTATAGATGAATTATCTTCCAAATTTATTTGTAAAGGAGAACCAGCATCTCCTGGATTCTTCCAGTATGTTTTCCAACCATCCTTTAAATAAAATTGTATTCCAAAATAATATTGATCACCTTTCATATATACAGCATTTTCAGGCAATAATTTGACATCTATTGGGTTGTTATTCTTTGGAATATCCAAACCATGAACCAAGCCTTTATATAAAAGAAGTACTATAAAAAATAAATTTAAAAACATTTTTGTTATAAATTGAAATTAAAAAAATTATCTGTAATAATTTATATATGAAAAGAAATTATTTAAAGGGAAATATAATTTGTGCTTTACCACAACTTAACGATATTTTTTTTTCCAAAAGTATTATCTACCTTACTCATCATAATAAAGACGGTGCTGTTGGTATTGTTTTAAATTATAAGGTAATGAGTATGAAAGGATCCGAACTCTTTAAAAAACTAAACCTTGATCATGAAGTAGACAATTTAGATATGGACTTTCCTTTTCATATTGGTGGTCCTTTGAACCAAAATAATGGTTTTATTCTTCATTCCCAAGATTATAAAAGTGAAAATACTTTAAATGTATCGAAAAAGGTAAAACTAACATGTTCTACAGAAATTATAAGTGATATTGCTAAAAATAAAGGACCCAAAAAATTTTTTATATCATTAGGATACTCTGGATGGGGGCCAGGCCAACTTGAAGATGAAATTAAACATAATAGTTGGATAAATATTAAAGAAGAGTTAGATCTCCTTTTCGATGTGGATTCTAAAAATAAATGGGATAATGCCCTAAAAAAAACAGGAATTGACTTCACAAAGTTTTCTTCTTCATCTGGAACAGCTTAGCCACTGGTATTAAATTTTATCCAATATAAATTCCTTCAAATCACTTATTTTGTTGTCAATTAGAGAGTAATTCTCACTTTTACTCATAAGATTTTCTAATTTTTTTGGATACTTTGTATTTTTCTTAATAGATTTATTTACTGTATCTAAAAACTTACCATAATGGGCTGTAGCTAAATAAATTCTTTTATCATTCGTTGGTAAAACATTTCTACCGACTGAGCAACCTACTGCTGTGTGTGGATCTAGGATAATATTATATTCTTTATTAAAATTTCTAATGGTCTCTAAAGTTTTTTTATCAGATAACTTGCCAGCTTCGAATATACTTTTCATATTCTTTAAATATTTATCATTTATTTTAAACCTTCCATTTAATTCTAAATTAGAGAAAAAATCTTTTATTATTTTACCACTTTTGTAAAAATCAAATAATAATCTTTCGAAATTACTTGAGACTTGAATATCCATGCTCGGACTGACGGATTTCTTTGTTTTTTTTATTTCCATTTTCCCTGATTCAAAAAATCTAGTCAAAATATCATTTTTGTTCGAACTAATAACAATTTTATTGATTGGAAGACCCATCTTTTTACAAATAAAACCAGCATATGCATTTCCAAAATTTCCAGTGGGGACTACAAAACTTATCGGCTTGAATTCATTACTTATTCTAAAAAAACTCCAAAAGTAGTATACAAGTTGCCCCATAATTCTTACCCAATTTATAGAATTTACAGCTGCTAGATTGATTTTAGTTTCCTTATTATTAAGCTTAAAAAAATCCTTTACTAACTTCTGACAATCATCAAAATTTCCTTTTACAGCAATATTAAAGACATTAGGTTTATTAAAGGTTGTCATCTGTCTTCTTTGTATTTCACTTACCTTTCCCTTTGGAAAAAGGATAAAGATTTTTATTTTTTTTGATTTGCAGCAACCATTAATCGCTGCCGAACCAGTATCACCTGATGTAGCACCTAAAATAGTAAGACTTGAATTTCTTTTTCTGAGAATATAATCATAAATATTTCCAAGTAATTGAAGTGCAAAATCTTTAAATGCAAATGTAGGTCCATGAAAAAGATTTGAAATATATTCTTTCTCATTTAGTTTTTGAATTGTAATAATATTTTTTCCAAATGACTTTTGGTAAGTCTTAATACAAATCTCTTTATATTTTTTATTTGGTATTTCATTAAGAACAAAAAATTTTGTTAATTCAAAGGTTAGTTCTGGATAACTTAATTTAGAAAGATATTTTAATTTTTTTTTATCAAAAAATGGAATTTCTTTTGGAACATATAAGCCCCCATCTTTGGCCAAGCCATTCAATAAAACTTGACTAAAACTAAGATTATTATCTTTACCTCTTGTTGATGAATAAAGCATTCTTATTTAATTTTTTTTATGTTTGCGAAAAAAAATACACCTATAAGACCCATTGCAATCATTAGCCATGTTAATGCATATTGTAAATGATTGTTTCTCAAATAAATTCTAGTTTGATTACCAAGAGGAAATCCATTTGGTCCATTACTTGAAGCTTCAAGATAATATTTATCTTCAAATTTTATTCCCGCGAAACTGCTCATCAAACTAGGTTCCACAAAAAACCATATATTTGATTTAGTATCATTTTCAGGTTGAAAGTGTCCTTTTCTTCCAGAAGTTCTTATTACAGCATCAAAATTGTTAACCCCAACAATCATATTATCCACTCTCTGTTCTTTCTCTTTTTTAGCTAAAGGCACCCATCCAGAGTCAAAAACTATATGCTTTCCGTTACTTGTTTTTAGTGGTAACAATATATGAAACCCATTATTACCTCTTTTACTCAGAGCTGGCATATACATTTCGCTTGAATATAAAAGTTCTCCGTCTATGGTAATTTTTCTAAATTCATTTTTCTCAGGTTTAGTTATAGAATCAAATTCAATTGGATCTGATTCAAAACTACTTATTCTTTGACTTATTAAATCTTTTTTCCAAGCTAACCTTTTAAACTGCCAAGTTGACAAGCCTATAAGAATAGATAGTGCTACTACAAATGCAAAGAGTGGAAATAATCTAGGTTTTAAAGAATATTTTTTTGAATTGAATTTAAAAATCATTATTGGCTAAGCAGAAGCCCACCAATAGACAAATGTAAATAGGAATAACCAAACTACATCAACAAAGTGCCAATACCAGGCTGCAAATTCAAAACCTAAATGTTTATTTGGTTTAAAATGACCTTTCAACGCCCTGAAATAACAAACTAAAAGAAACAACGTCCCCACTAAAACGTGAAAGCCATGAAAGCCAGTCGCCATATAAAAAGTTGATGGATAAATACCGTCTTCTATAGAAAACGCTGCATGTTTGTACTCGTAAGCTTGAAAACCAGTAAAAATAATTCCTAAAATTATTGTTAGGAGCAGAAATAATAAAAAGTTTTTTCTATCGTTAGATCTCAGTGCGTGATGTGCCCATGTTACTGTGCCACCTGATGCCAACAAAATGAATGTATTCAGAAGTGGAATTCCAAATGGTGGGATTAATTCTATTTCTTCAGGTGGAAATAATCCAGCCATAGATTCCTGTCTACCTATGAGTTCAGGACTATCTGCACCAGGGTAGAATGCTACATCAAAGAACGCCCAAAACCACGCAGCGAAAAACATAACCTCAGACATTATAAAAAGAATCATTCCGTATCTTAAGCCGATCTGCACAACTTTATTATGATAAGTTCCACTTTCAGATTCAGACACAACATCCCTCCACCATAAAAAACTAGATATAAAAACTGCCAATGAACCAATCGTAAATAACAATGATTTTTCTTCGTGCATAAAAACTATAAATCCAATTGCCATCAGCAAAGTTGAAAATCCTGTTATTAACGGCCAAGGGCTTGGGTCAACGAGGTGATATGGATGTTTCTGGTTATTATCGCTCATTATTATCTAACATACATAGTATAAGATAGTGTGATCTCATTTAAGTTATTAATAAATTTATCATCTTTGATAGATGGGTCAATAAAAAAAGAAACCGGCATACTCACTTCTTCTTTTGCTGATAAAACTTGCTCTTCAAAACAAAAACATTCGATTTTATTGAAATATTTTCCAGCTTGCAATGGGGTGACATTAAAAACTGACATTGTAGTTATATTTTTATTTGAATTATTTATTGCTTTAAAAAAAGCTAAATTATTTTCACCGATTCTAACTTTAATTTTAGTTTGCTCTGGTTCAAAAAAAACTATTGAATTTTTTTCTATTGAAGAATCAAACCTTATATCAATTTTTTCAGAAATTAAGGTTTTATTATTATAATCTGATACTTTTGGTGTGCCACCATACCCAGTTACTTGACAAAATAGCTTGTAAAGTGGGACTGCCGCATAACTTAGTATTAACATACCTAGAGCAAAGCAAGAGAGTGTTAAAGCATAATTAATTTTTTTTTGGTTACTTACACGCATATTAGAATTTAAGAACAGTTACAATATAAAATATAGTTGCTAAAAAAAACAGCGCCAGTCCCAATGCTATATTTTTTTTATTCCTCATATTAGAATAGTAAGTAATCAACAACCAAGGATGAAAAAATTAAATACAAGTATAAAATCGAAAATTTAAATAGTCTGGGAGCATAGTATGAATTTTTTTTGTCACTACTTTTGAATAACATTAAAGATAAAAAGAAAAAATAAAGATTAAGAAACAAAGACGTAATTAAATAAAAGAATCCTGCAAATCCTAAATAAAATGGTAGAAAAGAAATTGCTGTTAATAATATTGAGTAAATTAAAATTTGTTTTTTTGTCGCTCTCTTTCCTCTAACTACAGGAAGCATAGGCACGTCTGCTTTCGAATATTCAATATCTTTATAAAGAGCTAGCGCCCAAAAATGGGGTGGAGTCCAAAAGAATATTATAAAAAACAACAAAACTGGAAATGCACTTACATCTCCAGTCAAACATACCCAGCCAATAACAGGAGGAAAAGCTCCAGCTGCCCCTCCAATCACAATATTTTGTGGTGTTCTTCTTTTAAGCCAAATTGTATAAATACAAATATAAAAAAAAATAGAAAAAGCAAGTAAAAATGCTGCTTGGTAATTGATTGAAAGACCAAGGACAATAACCGAAATAACAGAAAGAACAATTCCGAAACCCAAAGCATCCAATGGCTCAATTTTACCTTCTGGTATTGGCCTTTTTTTTGTTCTTTCCATTAGTGAATCAATATCTCTATCGTACCACATATTAATTGCGCCAGATGCACCTGCACCTATTGAAATGCAAAGTATTGACAAAAAGAAAAGAAATGGATGCAGGTTGCCTGGAGCAAGAATTGCGCCACAAATAGAGGTAAATATCGCTAGTGACATTACTCTTGGTTTAAGAAGTGTCATAAAATCACTAAGTGTGCTTTTATCTTTAACCTCAAGATTAAGAGGATTGTATTTTATAGATTTTGACTCCAAATTACCCCTAACTTTATGAAAATACCTTTACTTTACTTTTGGTAAATCATCAAATGAATGGAAAGGTGGAGGTGAACTAAGTTCCCACTCAAAAGTAGTTGCACCTTTTCCCCAAGGATTTTTTTGTGCTTTTCTTGACCTCATAAAGGCCTCAATTAGAACAAAAACGAAAAAGAATGCTGCGAACACAGATATGTATGCACCTATACTTGAGACATAGTTCCACCCAGCAAAAGCATCTGGATAGTCTGGTATTCTTCTAGGCATACCGGCCAAGCCAGAAAAGTGCATAGGGAAAAATGTAATGTTCACTCCAATGAATGTTAACCAAAAATGAATTTTACCTAAAATTTCACTATACTCGATACCTGACATTTTGCTGAACCAGTAATAAAACCCAGCATATATCGAAAAGAGTGCACCCATTGACATTACATAATGAAAGTGTGCCACAACGTAATAAGTATCGTGAAGAGCAACATCAATTCCAGTATTGGCAAGAACAACTCCTGTAACACCCCCAAGCGTGAATAAAAATATCATGGCTATTGCAAATAGCATTGGGGTTTTAAATTCAATGGATCCTCCCCACATGGTTGCTATCCAGCTGAAAATTTTAATTCCAGTTGGAACCGCAATTACCATTGTTGCTGCAAGAAAATATGCTCTTGTATCTACATCTAAGCCAGTGGTGTACATGTGATGAGCCCAAACAACAAAGCCAACTACACCAATAGCTGCCATTGCATATGCCATTCCAAGATATCCAAAAATTGGTTTCTTTGAGAAAGTCGAGACAACATGACTTATAATTCCAAAGCCAGGAAGAATGAGTATGTAGACTTCAGGATGACCAAAAAACCAGAACAAATGTTGAAATAATATCGGGTCTCCTCCCATTTCAGCATTAAAAAAAGCAGTCCCAAAATTTCTGTCTGTAAGCATCATTGTAATTGCTCCAGCCAAAACAGGAAGAGATAGAAGTAGAAGAAAGGCTGTAATAAGAATAGACCATGCGAAAAGTGGCATTTTGTGCATTGTCATTCCGGGTGCTCGCATGTTAAAAATTGTGGTGATAAAATTGATAGCACCTAGTATTGAAGATGCTCCCGCTAAATGCATAGATAGTATAGCCATATCTACCGCAGGCCCCCCGTGTCCAGTTGTAGAAAGTGGTGCATAAAGAGTCCAACCTGGACCAGCCCCGTCACCTACGAATGCCGAACCAATTAATAATAGTATGGATGGTGGTAAAAGCCAAAAACTAAGGTTATTCATTCTCGGGAATGCCATGTCGGGCGCTCCAATCAATAACGGAACAAAATAATTACCAAACCCACCAACCATAGCTGGCATGATCATGAAAAAAATCATCAGCAAACCATGCGCAGTTATCCAAACATTATACTGTTGATAATTATCTCCCAAAATTTGCATTCCGGGTTCGGCCAACTCCATCCTAATCAGTAGAGAAAAAATACCACCGATCAAACCGGCAATAATTGCAAATACAAGATAGAGAACTCCTATATCTTTGTGGTTTGTTGAAAAGAAATATCTCTTGAAAAAAGATGGTGCATGACTTGACATATTTAAAAAATCCTCCTATTTAAATTTATTTATTTGCAAAATTATCTTTAACAGTTCCAGCAAACTCTTCTTTGGCTATTTCAATCCACGATGCGAATTCTTCATCGGATACTGCTTTGATGGAAATAGGCATAAAACCATGGCCTATACCACAAAGCTCAGAACATTGTCCATAATACATGCCTGGCTCTTTAATACTAAAATAAGTTTCATTCAATCTTCCCGGAACAGCATCCATTTTGACACCCAATGACGGAACAGCCCATGAATGGATAACTCCAGATGGGTCACTAGTGATTTGCATTTTAATATTTGTATTTATTGGCACAACCAATTGATAGTCAGTTGAAAGCAGACGAGGTTGACCTTCTTCAAGCTCATCTTCTTGAAGCATTATAGAGTCAAAAGCGATATTTTCGTGATCAGGATACTCATAGGACCAATACCAAGTGTAGCCCGTTGCTTTTATGGTCATGTCTATTTTGCTAAAATCATTTTGGTTATATAATAACCTAAGTGATGGAATGGAAATCACAACTAAGATTAATACAGGAACAAGAGTCCAAGCTACTTCTAGCAGAGAGTTGTGTGTTGTAGTTGTAGGTTTTTTATTGTTTTTTGCACTAAATTTCACACAAACATAAGCTAAAAGTAAAAATACAAAAACTGTGATAACAGTTATGATCCAAAAGACAAAATCATGGAAATCTATTAGATTTTGCATTAAAGGAGAACCAGCTTCTTGAAAGCCAATTTGCCACTCTGTTGGTTGGCCTTTAGCAAGTGAAATTTTTGAAAGAAAAAATAAACTAAAAAAGTTTAATATAAAAAATAAATTCATATAACCCACATAATATTAATAATACGTCTAATATAATAATGATTTAAAAAAAAACAAATAATTATTCATTTAATATTAATTAAAAAAAAACTATATAATTGTATTACAAATAGTTAATATTTAAATTTTACATACCTATGAAAAGAATAAAAAAAAATTGGGACGAAAAAAAAGTAAAAACAAGCTTAGACAATCTATTTAGCTGTTATGATGATGGCGAGCTTTTTGTGGAAGAAGTTTTTTCTGAAAACATTCTCTTCGATGACAACAAAATAAAAAATGCGAGCTATGATCAAGATAAAGGGTTTGGATTAAGAACTGTTGTAGATGATACTATTAATTTTTGTCACAACACAGAGCTATCTGAAGAAGCCATTAACGCGTCTTTAAATTCTATCAAAAAGTCGAAAAAATCAATTAAATCCATTAATAACTCAGCTACCATTAAAAGTAATTCCTCTTTATATACCTCCGAAAACCCTCTCAATGGAATAACCTTGAGTGAAAAAATTGATTTTCTGAATAAAATAAATAATTATGCCAGAAAAATTGACATAAACGTGAAAGAAGTTTCCATTAGCCTTAATGGAAATCATCAAAATATTGAAGTAACAACGAAAGATGGAAATTTGTTTTATGATTCAAGACCGCTAGTAAGGATGAATCTGAATATTTTAGTTCAAAAGAAAGGTAAAATTGAGAGTGGATCCTTTGGAATGGGTGGAAGATACCTTTATGACCATTTTTTTAAAGAAAATGTTTGGAAGGAAGGTGTTAACAAAGCTTTTAATCAAGCAATTGTAAAGCTTTCTGCTAAAGAAACACCTGCTGGTGAACAAACTGTAATTTTGGGACCTGGGTGGCCTGGGATATTATTACATGAAGCAATAGGGCATGGATTAGAAGGTGATTTTAATAGAAAAAAAACTTCAGCCTTTCATGATCTTCTGGGACAAAAAGTGGCTTCTGATCAAATAACTGTTGTTGATGATGGAACAATTAATGACAAAAGAGGGTCTTTAACAATTGATGATGAAGGAACTCCGTCTCAAAATACAACTCTTATTGAAAATGGAATACTTAGAGGATTTATGCAAGATAGACTTAATGCAAGACTAATGAATCAACTCTCTACTGGGAATGGTCGTAGACAAAGTTATTCTCATTTGCCAATGCCGAGAATGACAAATACTTATATGCTCAATGGAAAATACGAGCATGAAGAACTTATTCAATCAACTAAAAAAGGAATTTACGCAACTCAATTTAGTGGAGGGCAAGTAGACATTACATCTGGTAAATTTGTGTTTAGTGCCTCAGAGGCTTATGAAATCCGTGATGGAAGGGTTGGCAAACCTCTCAAAGGCGCTACATTAATTGGGAATGGTCCTGAAATTTTAAAAGAAGTCACTATGGTAGCTAATAATTTAGAACTTGATGATGGCATTGGAACTTGTGGTAAAGACGGACAAAGTGTTCCGGTAGGTGTTGGTCAACCTAGTCTAAAAGTAAGAAATTTAACTGTTGGTGGTACGATTTAAAAAATTTAGTCATCCTTATTTGCATCAAAAATCTTTTCTTCATATGAAATGAAAGATTTAATCATCGACTCCCATAGATCTCTGACCAAAGTTTGAGAAACACCCCTTTTTTTAGCCTCTCTATCTAGCCTAGAAAGTATTTCTTCTATCCTGTTTTCATCAACAATCTGATCTCTGTTTTTAAACTTAACAACTTGCGTTACAAGAGTTTTTCTATCGGATATAAGGTTCAATATTTGTAAATCAATTTCATCAATTTTAATTCTTAAATCTTCTAATGATTTTTGTTTAGTCATAAGCTCACTTAAAATAATTATTTTTGTATAGCATATCAATATTATTAGACCATTCATTTAAATATAATTTCTTCCATGTTTCAGCTGGTGAAATTTCTGAACTTATTATTTTTCTTAAAGGATCAAGAAATGATTCTTCATTTTTACCAGATTTCCAAATATTTCTTTTCCTTAAACCCTTTGATGATAAATCAATCATTTTTTTTGAAAAATTTAGTAGAGTTTCTCCATCTGGAGTTATTGTCTTAAAACCCCTAACCCTGACATCATGATAAAGTTTTTTAACATCATTAATATCCCATTTACTTACAAGATTAGAAATATAATCTAAAACATCATCATCATATAAAATTCCAGTCCAAAAAGCAGGAAGCGCACAAACTCTTGACCAAGGACCCCCATCGGCTCCTCTCAGCTCAATAAAAGATTTTAATCTCACCTCTGGAAAAACAGTTGTTATATGAATGTCCCAATCACTAGGTTCAGGGTTCAAATGAGATATTTCTTTAATTTTTCGTTCCAGAAAATTTCTAAAAGAAAATCCAGATAAATCAACATATTTATTGTCTCTAATTATAAAATACATCGGAACATCTAATAAATAATCAACATATCTCTCAAATGAAAAATCTTTATCATAAATAAATGGAAGCAGACCACATCTATCATTATCAGTTTTAGTCCATATAAAAGATCTATAACTGAGAAATTTTGTTAATTTACCATTTACAAATGGTGAATTGGCATACAGTGCTATGATTACTGGTTGAATTGATTGAGAAATTCTAATTTTTTTTTTTCATATCATCTTCAGACGAAAAATCAAAGTTTGCTTGTATAGTTGAGGTTCTCATCATCATATCTAAACCATTTTCTCCAACTTTAGGCATGTACTGACTCATTATTTTATATCTTTTTTTTGGCATCAATTTAAGGTCTGTTAAATCCCATTTCGGTAAGACCCCCATTCCCATAAATTCAATTCCTAAGCCTTTACAAACGGTGTTCAATTCATCTTGATGCCGATTTACTTCCATACACGTCTGGAATAAATTTTTTAAAGGCGCACCTGATAATTCAATTTGCCCTCCAGGTTCCAGAGTAATTGATGATTTATTTTTTCTAAGCTCTATTATATTATTATCTTCAAAAACCTTAATCCAATTATATTTGGAACTAAGTAATGTGAAAATTTTTTGAATATCCTCTATTGATATAGGACTTAAAGATTTTTTTTGGAATCCAAATTTCTCATGTTCGGTTCCAATTCTCCACTCATCTTTTGGTTTGCAACCATTTGATATTGTATAGACTAAATCTTCTTTAGTTAATATTTTTTTCACAACATTAAAGCCTTAACACATGAAAGAGAAGAAATTGCAGCCGTGTCAGCTTTCAAAATATTTTCACCTAGAGTAACTCTAAAAATTTTTTTGTCATTAAATAGTTTCTTATCTTTTTTGGACCATCCTCCAATTGGACCAATAAATATTGCTATTTTTGTATATTTATTAATTAAAGTATTAAGACTCAAAATTGAGTTGCCACCACTTTCATCACACAAAATTATTAATCTTTCTTCGTCCCAATTGAAAATTAAAGTTTCAAGGTCTACAATCTTATTGATTAGCGGAGGTGAAATTGCATTGCATTGTTCTGTTGCTTCAATTGAAATTTTTTTTAACCTATTAAAATTTAATTTTAATTTTTCTGAAAATTCTGAGGTTATTGGAATAATTTTTGTAACACCAATTTCTGAGATTTTTTCAACTAGGTTATTGATACTCTTTATTTTAATCAAACTAAAACATACCCAAACATCAGGAATTCTATTTATTTTTCTGACAACATTAATTGGTTTAAGACTTATTTCTTTTCCTAAACTAAACATGCATTCCCATTCTTCCTGATTATTAAAAGCAAAAATCTTATCCCCATTCTTTTTTCTCATTACATTTTTTAGATAATGTATATGTTTCATCTCAAGCAAAATATTTTGATCTTTAAAAAAATCTTTTTCTAAGTATATTCTGATTTTGGACATATTCTATTAAACAAGATTGAGGCTATGTTTAAAAAAATAAAAGAAAAATGCAAGAATTTATTAATTCTCGGGCGTTATAACAATCCCGCTGGAGCTTTTTTACTAATGTGGCCCTGTTACTGGGGGGTTCTTTCTTATGCCAACAAAAGTAATATCTTTTTCGATTTATTATATTTTAGCTTAGGCGCTTTCATAATGAGAGGAGCTGGATGTTGTTTAAATGATATCTTTGATAAAGATTTTGATAGTAAAGTTAAAAGAACAAAAAACAGACCTTTAGCGTCAGGAAAAATAGGCTTAAATGAGGCAATTATTTTTGTTATTTTGCAACTTATTTTAGGTTTGTTAATTGTCTTACAATTCGAAAAGATAGTTATAATTTGGAGTTTTTTTATAATTCCTCTGGTTTTCTGTTATCCATTATTCAAAAGAATAACAAATTTTCCACAATTAATTTTAGGTTTAACTTTTAATTGGGGCATAATAGTTGGCCAATTAAGTCAAGTTGAAACTTTTCAGCTTGAGGTATTGTACCTTTATTTTGGCGGAGTCCTTCTAACCACAGCATACGATACAATCTATGGTTATCAGGACATAAATGACGACAAGAGACTAGGGATAAAGTCTTTAGCAATTCTATTAGAAAAAAGAGACTATTTTGTTTTAATTATTTTTATTATGAGTTTTATTTCGTTCTCTATCTTTTTTTTTCAAAAATTCTCTAATATTTTTCTTACTTTATTCGGCACTGCGATGGTTCTAATTGTTTTTATTTTCCAATATTATTCTTTTAAAAAAGGTTATTCATTAGATAAAATATTTAAATCTAATGTGATTTATGGTGCAATTATATCATTAATAATTGCTTTTAATACTTACTTATGAGGTAAAATTATATATCTCGCGAAACAATTATCTACATTTTCCCAAGAAACTTTTTCCCATATTTTCTTTGCTTCATCATAAGTTTTATATGGACCATGTTTTTCTTGTAAGGATCCATCCTTCAATTCATTAAATGAAGTGTTTTTATATATTCCACCAACTACAAAATAACTCATATAAAAAATAGTATTGTTTTATTGTATTTATAACAAATTAAAATATAAATTATAATATCTTATGGATAAAAATTTACTAAATGATATTTTAATCAAACTTAAAAAAATGGGTTGCGATGAAGCCGATGTTTTTTTTTCAAAAGACAATACTGTAAGCTCTTCATCAAGACTCGGAAAGATTGATAAAACTGAAGAATCACAAACCACCGAAGTTGGCATAAGGGTTATTTTAGATAAAAAACAATCCATAGTTTCAACTACAAATTTAGAAAAAAAAAATATTTATGATTTAGTTGAAAAAGCATTTCAAATGGCAAAAGTAGTTCCAGAAGATAAATTTTGTGGTCTAGCCAAAACAGTAGACATAAAAAAATTCAATCCCAAAGATATTTTAAATTTAAAACTCTCTGATCCATATAAACCTTCAATAGAAGAAATTAAAAATAAAGTAATTACGCTAGAGGAAAGTGCACTAACAAATAAAAAAATAACAAATTCTGAGGGTGCGGAGGTAGCATATTCAAAAAATTCATTTTGTTTACTAGGATCAAATGGGTTGGAAATTGAGATGGAGAAAACTCATAGTGATTATATAATTGCTGTATTGGCAGGATCGAGAAATAACATGGAAAGAGAATATGACTATAAATCAAAAATATTCTTTAATGAACTTGGAGATTTTGAAAAAATTGGTAGAGACTGTTCCAAAAATGCAATAAAAAAACTTCATTCGAAAAAAATAAAAACCTGTAAATCAGATGTAATTTTTGATTCCAAAGTTTCTGCAAGTCTTTTGAGAAATTTATTTGCTGCTTGTAATTCGCAAACCATTATAAAAGGAATAAGTTTCTTGAAAAACAAAATTGAAAAAAAGGTATTTAATAGTGAAATTAGTATTGTAGACAATCCTTTAATGCAAAAAAAGTTAAGATCAAGAGTTTCAGATTGTGAGGGAATTGAATCAAAAAAAAAATTTCTTATCAAAAATGGAATACTTCAGTTTTTTTTTAATTCACTTAGTTCAGCTAGACAATTAAATAATCAACCAACTGGTCATGCTTCGAGATCAGTTTCTTCAATTCCTTCGGTTTCTTATTCTAACCTATATATGAAAAATGGAAAAATATCAAAAAAACAAATGATAAAGTCAATTAAAAAAGGCTTGTTAGTTACTGAATTAATGGGAAGTTCAATAAACTATTCAAATGGTGATTATAGTAGAGGAGCATCTGGATTTTGGATTGAAAATGGAGAAATTTCTTTTCCTGTTTCTGAGATTACAATTGCAGGAAATTTGTTAGATATTTTTTCAACTTTAATTCCGGCAAATGATTTAGAATTTAACTATGGTATTAACGCACCCTCATGTCTTGTGGAAAATCTAACACTTGGTGGGAAGTAATTGACAAAATCCTCTTTTCCTACTTTTGTTGAAGATATATCTAAGAATGCAATTCTTCATGCAGGAAAAATGGCAAAAGAATTTAAGAAAAAAATTTCAGTGACATATAAATCAGAAAATCAGCCAGTAACTAACGCAGATTTAGCAATTGATAATTATTTAAAATCATTTTTTAACCAAAATACTCCATCTTATGGCTGGGTTTCAGAGGAAACCAATGATAATGGTTCAAGATTATCCTCAAACTTTTTTTGGTGTCTTGATCCTATTGATGGAACTAGATCTTATATAAATGGCAAACCAGAATACACCATATCTTTAGCGCTAATAAAGAACCACCAACCCATACTTGGATATGTTTTTAATCCAGAGACTGAAGAACTATTTTATGCAAAAAAAAATGGAGGTGCATTCTGCAACGACAAAAAAATTGTTGTAAGCAAGATAAATGATATTTCTTCATCTAAATTTGCGATTAGCAGTTCGGAAGTAAAAAAACTAAAAAAATTTAATTTTTTTGATAACTACAATATTGTTGAAATGGGCTCTATAGCCTATAAAATTGCATTGGTTGCAAAAGGAAAAATTGATGTAGCAATTTCTTTTACCAAAAAAAATGACTGGGATTTAGCTGCCTCCGATTTAATATTAAAAGAAGCTGGTGGTGTGTGTAATAAAATTACTGGCAAAAAAATAGTATATAATACTAGTAAAATGACAATAGAATCTGTAATTGCCACAAACAGTCAATTGATAAAAAAGTTATGTTTAAAATTTAATGAATAAATCTTCAAAAAAAAATACTTTAAACCTACTTAAACGCCTGTTCTATAGCTATGTTTTAAAACATAAACTAAAGTTAATTATTTCTATGATTTGTATGATTATTGTTGCAGCCTCAACTGCCTTGAATGCATGGATAATGCAACCAGTTCTTGATGAAATTTTTATAAATAAAAATCAAACTTTAATAATTATTATTCCCATAGTTATAATTCTAGTAGCCATCATCAAGGGTTTTGCATCATATTTTCAATCTATACTAATGAGTTTTGTTGGTTATAGGTTGGTTGCGGAAATACAAAACGAAATGTTTCATTCTGCTGTTCGGTGTGACTTAGCTTATCACAACCAAATTAATTCGGGAACAATTGTTTCAAGGTTTATTGCGGATGTTGGAGCATTATCAAGAGGCGTTCATAATGTAATTATAAATATTATCAAAGATAGCCTAACTTTCATTTTCCTAATTGGAGTTATGTTTTATCATGATGCCACACTTGCTATGATGGCATTATTTGTTTTTCCAATAGCAATATATCCAATAAGAAGAATTGGTAAAAGATTAAGAAAAATTTCTAAAAGCACGCAGGTTGGGTTTGGACTTCTTACTTCAAAGTTATCTGAATCTTTTTCTGCAATAAAAACTATAAAAGCATTTAACTCAGAAAAATTTGAATCCCTAAAAATTAATAAAGAAGTTGAAAATATTTTTGATCTAACTTACAAATCAACAAAAGTAAACTCTATTGCTAGACCACTTATGGAAATAATTAGTGGTCTAGCAATAGGAGGGATTATTTTTGTTGGAGGAAGTCAGGTTATACTTGATCAAACTACACCAGGTACTTTCTTTTCTTTTCTTACTGCCCTTATTATGGCTTATCAACCAGTAAAATCTTTAGCAAGCTTAAATGCCACACTGCAGATTGCAATGGCTTCAGCAGAAAGAGTTTTTGAAATTCTTGATCAAAAACCAAGTATTAAAGAAGTTAAACACCCTAGAGATAAGGATTTACTGACCCAAGAAAATCATAATGTAAAAATTTCCAAACTAAACTTCAAATATGAAAAATCATTAAAATTTGTTCTTAAAGATATTAATCTTGAAATTGCAAGTGGAGAAAAGGTAGCACTCGTAGGTTATTCTGGATCAGGAAAAACAACACTTATGAATTTACTCCCAAGATTTTTTGACCCTGAAAAAGGTAAAATTGAAGTTGGCGGAATTAATATTAATGAATTAAGTAATAACTTTCTTCGAAATTATTTTTCCATGGTTAGTCAAGATGTAGTCCTATTTGATGAAACTATAAAATATAATATTTGTTATGGAAATAATAAGTTTGACAAGAAAGATTTAATAGACGCCTGTAAAAAAGCTAATTGTTTAGAATTTATTAATAAACTTCCTCAGGGATTCAATGAAGTTGTAGGTGAAAATGGAACAAGACTTTCTGGAGGACAAAAGCAAAGGATAGCAATTGCCAGAGCTTTTATAAGAAATTCACCATTCCTACTTTTAGATGAAGCAACTTCATCGCTAGATTCAAAATCTGAAAAGAAAATTCAAAATTCATTTAAAAAATTATTATCCAATAAAACTGCTTTAATAATTGCTCATAGATTATCAACAGTTATAGATGCTGATAAAATTGTTATAATAAATAATGGTGAAATAGTAGACATTGGAAAACATTCAAGTTTAATTAGAAGTTCAAAAATATACAAACACCTTCATGAATTACAATTCAAAAGGAAAAATGATAAAAAAAATCTTTAAAAGTAAATTAGTTCAATTGTTTTCAGGGTGGTTGATTTCCGTATATATTAAAATATGTTTTCACTCTTCAGTTTGGATAATAAAAAATACTGATTCTGTTGAAAAAGAAATTAAAAAAAAAAAAAGTTTAATAATTTGTTTTTGGCATAATAGACTTTTAATGGCAGCTTTTTGCTGGAAGTGGCAAGACGATTTTAAAATGCTAATATCAAGTCATAGTGATGGGAGAATAATTTCTTATGCAGTAAGTCATTTTGGAATAAAAACAATAAAAGGATCATCAAGAAAACAGAATATTTCCTCCTTAAAAGAAATGATAAGCTTAATTAAAAAAAATTTCATCCTTGGAATCACACCAGATGGACCCAAAGGGCCTCCGGAGGAAATTAAAGAGGGATTAATGTCATTACTAAAAAAAACCAAAGTAACGGTGTTACCTCTTGGGTATTCAGCTAGATATAAAGTCAAATTAAATACATGGGATAAATTTCTTTTAGTTTTCCCACTAAATAAATTTGTTGCTGTCTGGGGCAACCCTTTTCAATTTGATCAAAATAAAACCTCAGATGAAAATAAAACTATTCTAGAAAATGAAATCAATAGGGTTTCAAAGCTCTCAGACAATCTATCAAAATAATATGTTTGTTGGAATCTACAGAATAACATCAGATATCTTATTAATTCCAATATTAATTTTTTTTATAATAAGACTAATATTTTCAAAAGAAAAATTAAGTAGCATTCTTGAAAAATTCTCATTTTTTCAGAAAGTTCGACCATCTGGCAATCTTATATGGATCAATGGAGTAAGTATTGGAGAAGCAAAAACTGCACTAACAATTGCTGATGTAATAAAAAAATCTAAACCTCAATCAAATATATTAATTAGTACATCAACCATAACTTCTTACAAATTAATTTCTAAAATGAATAAAGATTTTTTAATTGTATACTCACCTCTTGACATAAATTTTGTAGTCAAACGATTTATAAGTCATTGGAAGCCTGAATCAACAATTTTTATTGAGTCAGAAATTTGGCCTAACATTTTTTTAAATTTAAAAAAAAAATCCATAGGGTTAAAAATTTTTAATGGAAG
>MDTB01099870.1_pt1 | contig 40351 bp, 41 predicted proteins | sample 811161 | NCBI WGS metagenome assembly MDTB01 (sample SAMN05326650, study PRJNA326480) | marine metagenome | isolation source: seawater | place: Mediterranean Sea | collected 2009 | reverse complement strand
CGTTTGCACAGCACTAGCAGCTGCCATTGCGCTTTGAACCCCTGCATCTCCTAACGCAGCAGCAGATGCCTCATAGTAAGCATCGGCAGTATCGAACACGGTTGCGATCTGAGCAGAACCAACTGCAGGACCTGAAAGGACCACTGAAGTTCGGGCGCTGGACGCTCCCAACTCGATCATTTTATTTTTACCTACGGCTGACATTGCTGCGTATTGTGCAGCGTCTCCCATAAAAGCTCTAAACCCTACGAAAGCCATACTTCCCACCTTTTTCAGTTTTTACCGAAGCCCACTACTTCGGCAGAGTTCTATTCTGCCATGGCCAAACAACCAAAGGGCAACCAAGCAATGAACGTGAGTCAAGCCGTTCGCTAATGCCGCAGCGGTCCGCTCAAATCGCTTCGCTATTAGTAACTGTGCGTCTCGGCCGACACCTGTACTCGTCAATACGTGTACTCGCCATGATTTAGAATGTGAACACCAAACGATAAGAAACGAAGACTTTGGCTACTCAAATGGCTACTTGCAGCAAAACAGCGAACCGCTCAAATAAGCAGTTCGCCGAATTGCGCCCATTTCTCGGGGGTTGTGTTTGTGGAGCTGATCGGAATCGAACCGACGACCCCCTGCTTGCAAAGCAGGTGCTCTAGCCAACTGAGCTACAGCCCCTTCAACCATCAGAGGGTACCGAGACGAAGCCACGACAGCGACTTGAACATATAGATCGATTTACAGACACTCCTGCCTCGCCATACGCTAGAAATCAGCTAATCCAATTAGGGGACACAAAATGAAAATGCCTGCAGTTTCTTTGGCGGCGGTAAGTGGCCGTCGTCAGCAAACACTCGAGATCGCCTCGGAAATTGAACGTCGTGGGTTTAGCGGAATTTACTGCCCTTCAATGGGTGATTGTGTGGCGCTTTGTCAGGCAATCGCTTCCGTCACCAACGAAATTACTTTCGGGACGTCAGTTCAACCGATTTACTTCCGGAATCCAGAGGATTTAGCTGCGACCGCGTCATTTATTCATGAAATAAGCAACGGAAGATTCAGGCTTGGTATTGGAGTGACCCACGGGCCCGTGCATCAGCGTTTAGGTATAACTCCGGGCAAACCCCTTACCGATATCAGAAACTACGTTGCTGCTATGGAGAAAGCTGCAGCCCATCACGGAGAACTCCCCCCAATTGTGCTTGCGACTTTACGTCGCAAGATGGTCGAACTATCAGTTGAAATCAGCTCAGGGGCAGTGTGGGCTAATGCCAGTCGCAACGACTTCAATAACTCGGTTGCGGATATTTCAAATGAGGTTCAAGAAAGTAACTTCTTTATAGGGAACATGATCCCTACAGTGATTGACCCCGACAAAGCAGCAGGCGCAGCTAGGAATAGAAAAACTCTCCAAGGATACGTTGCTCTCCCCAACTACCGTAACTATTGGAAACAAGCTGGTTATGTGGAAGAGATGGAAGGCATCGAAGCCGCAATCGAAGCTGGCGACAAAGATCGAGTTCTTACCTGTATGACAGAAGATTGGCTATCAAACGCCACTCTTTATGGATCAGCCAACGAAGTAAGAGATGGTGTCGAGGAATGGTTTGAGCAAGGCTGTAAAACACCAATATTGGTGCCATCAAGCACAGGGGGCGGACAAATGCACGCGATCCAGGAACTATTTGATTGTTTTTCCTGACAACTTCACCCTTAATGGACCATGGATTCTGAAATAGATATCTCAGCAGCGGCGACACGGCTAAACGGCGTTGCTAATAAGACACCGATCCTTCGGTCACGCTTGCTTGATGAAATGGTCGGTGCCCAGATCTACTTAAAAGCTGAACATCTACAGAGGACTGGGGCGTTCAAATTTCGAGGCGCTTTTAATGCAGTCGCGGCGCTCAATCAAGAAGTTAGAAGCAAAGGCGTCGTTTCCTACTCGTCAGGTAACCACGCTCAAGCCTTAGCCAGGGCAGCCCAGATATTTAGAATTCCCGCAACAATTGTGATGCCCTCTGATGCTCCCCAATCAAAACGAGAGGCAACGGAGGCATACGGAGCGGGGGTAGTTGAATACGACCGGTACACGCAAAAAAGAGAATCAATAGCTGAAGAGCTCCGTAAGGAACACAAACTAACCCTCATCCCCCCTTTTGATGACCCTTATGTCATCGCAGGTCAATCGACGTGCGGGCAAGAACTAATGGAACAAACGGACCATCTGGACCAAGTGATCGTAGCTGTAGGGGGTGGAGGGCTCATTGCTGGGACAGCTCTCGCCATTCAGCAACTGAATCCTAAATGTCAAATCATCGGCGTCGAACCTGAGAAAGGAAACGATGTCCAGCGGTCATTGGCCGCTGGCGCCATCATCGAAATCGCCGTACCAGAGACAATCGCTGATGGACAACAAACAACATCGGCCGGGGTACACACTTTTCCCATAATTCAAAAATATGTTGATGAGATTGTGACTGTCACCGATGAACAAATCATCGAGGCAATGGTCTTTTTGTTTAAATATCAAAATCAAGTTGTTGAGCCGAGTGGTGCATCATCATTGGCAGCCGTCTTAAATGACAAAACACACTCAAAAGGTAAACGTGTAGGTGTCATTATCTCGGGCGGAAACATCTCGCCTGAACGATTCTTTGCCCTAACTACCTAATGAATCAACTAGCGCGAATCAATTGTTCACTGTGGTTGGTGCGGGAAAAATCTGAACGAGAATCAAGTCTTTCTTCTTGAAGCCACGGATCCAAAAAAGACCGCCATCTCTGTGCCCATGTATGCTCAGCCGTTATCCTCGACCACGCCGCGTTTCCAACTTCACTAATTTCTTTATCGTCGGAGACCAGCAACGGCACTAAGTCAACCAACTCTTCCAATTTGTCGAACGTGAAAATCTCTTCCCCAGGATTGAACGTCTGCGCCACACTTGGCCTTGATTGAACCAGCGAGGGTGTTCCTACCGCCGACGCTTCGAGAACACACGATGTGACTGGGAGTTCGTAATGGGACCGACGAATCAAAGACTGTTGGGAAAGCGACACCGGCAGCTCGAGAACAAGTTTTGAACCCGCAAAAAGTGACGCACGCTCAAGTAGCGGCAAATCATCTATGCATGCTGCGTTGACGGGTATATCTGCCCAACCGTCTCCAAATATCATCAGATCATCAACTGGTTCAAGCGTTAAAACAGCATCAATATTGTTGGGATCGGCATCGGCCACAACAACTACACCGCGACGCTCGGAGGGGACAAACTCCATTAACGCTGGCGGGTGGATTGCCGGTTCAAGCAAGGAAAGTCTGAAAGTGCCCAGAGCCTGATATTCCTCAAACGTTTGCTGATCGGGAACTGAGACCAAATCGTATTCTCTAAGGTCCGCGGCAATCTCATCTAAATTAGTCGCGGGTCCAGACGACGAAAACCCAGTGTGAAAACACACTGCAACGCATTCAGCGTCGACTGTTAATGCCCTTACTTCTTCTCGATTTGGGCTGCCATGAGAGGGGACAACAATCAACATTTCTGGCGAGTAACGATCTATTCCCCAGCTCATCGCTGCTTTAGTTGGCGCTACCGCAACGACCTCGTGACCTAAGAATCGGAGAGGCTCAGCGATTTGGGAACGAAGCGGTGAGTCACTCGCGTCTATCCCGTGCCCTGTAATTACTATTCGCATGAGGGGGATACTGCTTTCCGTTAGCTAATCGGCCCGTAAAGGTCCTCCCTCTTCAGTGTGGAACACTTTGTCAAGAATTTTGGTGATCCTCAGGTACCTCTTTTTTCAAACCTCGAAATATCACCATAATTGCCAAAACGAAAACAAGTAACGCCACCCAAACATTGATTCGGACCCCAACAAGTTCAGTTGCTGTATCGGATCTGAGGAGTTCGATCCAAAAACGGCCCAAAGTATAACCAGCTACATAAATTGCCCAGGCGTAACCCTTTCTCAAGTTTGGGAAAAGCCTCGGAGTTAGAAAAGCTACGAAGGCTGCTACTCCGAGATTCCATAAAACCTCATAAAGAAATGTGGGGTGAAAAGTCTCTTCGTTTTGATATTCAACAGGCCGATTCTCTCGATCTATAGTCAAGGCCCAAGGAAGGTCGCTGGGTCTACCAAAAAGTTCCTGATTAAACCAATTACCTACCCTGCCTATGGCTTGCGCTACGGGAATTCCTACGGCCGTGGCATCAAACATCGCAGGGAGGTCACCTTCATTACGTCGGACCACAATCCAAGCTGCTATCGCTCCTCCTGCTATCGCTCCCCAAATACCCAATCCTCCTTTCCATAACTTAGGTATGTCGCTCCAGTTTCCCTGAAAGCGGTCAAAATCTGTCAAGACGTGATAGAGCCGAGCCCCAACAATCCCAGCTGGTATTGCCCAAGTAGCCATCACGTGAACCATCGCAGGATCACCACCAGCCGCGGCATAACGACGTCCCGTAATCCAAACTGCAGTTAACGCCCCCAACGCAATACAAAGCCCGTAAATCCGAAACTCCATTGGACCGAGCTGAATTGAATTTACTGACGGACTCGGGATTGCAGCGAAGATCATGTAGATACCTCAGCCACCAAGGCCGTTAATGGTTTCGAATCTAAAGCGTTAATACCCATTAATCACCCAGAAGAGATTCCCTCGTAAACAGCGGCTGAAACACCACGGTTTTCCAACTCGCTCAACCACGGCAACGGATCATCCAACATTCCCAAACTCCAAGCACCATGAGGCAAGTCGTCTGCAATTAGCCATTCTGAACCTATGGAAGCTAGAACTCCTGCAACTGCTGATGGGTAATCAATAGCGCCGATAACCTGAGTGGTTTGTTCTCCGTTGAGAACTCCTCGAATTTCAACCCTCACTGCTCCTGGTCCTCCGTCTCTGTGAGGTCGTCTGAGCATCGGAAGCCAGCTTGTCAATCTGTCTCTCCGCGTCCCAGCAACTTTTGCTGTAATTCGCTCAGCTGTGGGAAAAATTGCGCCTAGTAGAACCGGGTCAGATAAGGCTGCCCTATAGCAATCGCGTGCGCCTAGAGGGTCTGGAAACCAAACCAATTCTCTGCCCGTGCTGCTGTGTCGTTTGACCCAGCGATTTTCTCTTAATTCGACCACATCTTGGGTTCGGGCGCGGTGAAGTTGCCGTTGACAAGCAGGCCCACCTGTTCCCATTCGAGCAAGATGCACTTCATCAACACGGTCAAAATTCGATGCTGCATGTCGAGCTAAAAGACAACTCAAACCAGGTGAGAACGCCGCACCAACAATTACAGATCGATCTTCTTTAACTGCCATCGCCTCGAGAGCCAATAACTCTTCAACGTCTTTGGGAGACTCTGAGATAGATATGACGTGAGAGCCATGCCCGAGTGCTTCCTCCGCTAAATCCGCGTGTCCTCCCGTCGGTAATGACAAGAGTGTTAGATCTGCTTTTGGCAAAGGTCCGGGGGCTACGACTTCAACGTCGATATCGATCAACTGGCGAACAAACCCATGAAGCCGTTGGGGTTTACGAGCCCCCAGAATTAGCTTCTCGACGCAACCTGAAGCAGCAAGTTGACGCGCAGCCGTCCTCCCTACGATGCCAGCACCGATAATAGCAACAGTGGTCACGTCAACGAAAGTCCGGGCCGCTTAACTGTCTCCACTTACCTTGCCGGGGTGGAACTCCGCCTGATCCTCGAAGTCTCAAAATTGCCGCGACGATAGTTCCCACTCCCATTGCTAGAACTGCTCGGCGTAATAATCGCAAAGTTACCCCCGCCAAAATTGTTGGACCCTGCAGGCAGGTCGTTCGGAACGTGGGGCTAGCTGGAGTCGAACCAGCGACCTCACCCTTATCAGGGGTGCGCTCTAACCAACTGAGCTATAGCCCCGAACGAATGTCTGATCGTAGCGGCGCAACCTATAAGTATCCAACGTGTTTGTTATTCGAAAGGAGGTTCGTCTTCCTCCAACAGCGTGACGCGGACTCCGCCAACTAGGTCACTTATTAGGTTAAAAATGATTGTCAATAAGACATTGAAAGCAATTGCCCCAACGAAAAGCACTGCTCCAATGACTGTCGCGCGTTGAAAAATTTCCTCTCCATTAATTTCCCAAATTTCATAGGAACCCACTTCTGCAACAAAAGACTCAATATTGGAAATCACTCCAGATTGAACGGCAGCAGTCCACAGCAGATAGCCAGCCAAAACGAAAGCACCATAAAGACAGGCATACAGCAACAATGAGACTTTGAGTACCGACCACGGGTCGATGTGACGAAGTGTCCTTCTCGTTCGCTTAACACGGGCGCGACGACGAGCGAGCCACCCCAAGTTGAGATCGGCTTGGGGAGCTGACTCGAAAGAAGCCTCATTAGACGGTGAATCGACTAGGGCTGTTGCTGAATTCGAAAGTTCATCAGCTAGTGTTTCGACGGCGGAATCCGCTTCAGTGCTGTCAGGCTCAAGTGAAATGAAGCCGGTTGCGTCGGGTACTGAATGCTCGAATGCAAGTTTTTCTTTGGGCGGCTCAACAGCTGGCCTGCGAACGACAGACCGTTCTCTGTTTCGGCGCTTTATGACAGGTACTTTTCGATCTCGTCGAGGTTTATCAATTAAACGCCGTCGCTGGGCACCTTTCGTTTCATCATTTCGGTCGAGACCAACAGCTCGAGCGAAAGTTTCGTCATCAACTCCATCCGATGGAATGCCATAGTCATCTGGACGATTCGGCTCACTCACAGTTCGAAGTGTACGACAGCAGTACCCATAGCTGGTCGCGGACCTCAGTTGGGACTTGAAACTTCAGGAATTTCGTCAAAATCTGGCGTCACCGGCGACAACGCGGCAACAGTTTCATCTTCTCCCACATTCATTATTCGCACCCCCGTGGCATCGCGTCGTTGTTCCGCGATTTCTGATACCGAAGTTCGAATGAGAACGCCTCCTGAAGAAACAATAATTACTTCATCCTCAGAATCAACCATCCGAGCCCCCACGACGGCAGCTCCGCGAGCCTCGGTGAGCTTGATCCCCTTTACGCCCATAGTGCCTCTGCCTTTACGCGGGTAAGCCTCAATTGGGGTTCGTTTGCCATAGCCGCCTTTCGTGATTGTCAGCAAAAAGCGTTGATCGTTCTCTGATGAAGCGGCTGCGGCGACAACAACATCCTCCTCGCGTAATTTCATTCCTCTAACGCCAGCGGCGCTTCGCCCCATAGGGCGTACCTGGTTACCAGCGAATCTGATCGCCTGGCCACTGCTGCTCACCAGCACAATGTCGTCTGTTTCTCTAACTTGAATAACACGAACTAGTTCATCGCCTTCACGAAGATTGATAGCTATTAAGCCATTCGTACGATTCTTGTCATATTCGGTAAAGGCGGTCTTCTTTACTACTCCTTGGCGAGTTACAAACATCAAGAACTCGTCAGCCACAAATTCGCGGGTGTCGATAACCGCTTCAACAACTTCGTCGGGTTCCAGCTGTAACAAATTGACTACCGCTGTTCCGCGGGCCGTGCGATCCATCATCGGAACCTGGTAAGCCTTCAGTCGGTATACCTTTCCTCGGTTAGTAAAAAATAAGAGGTAGGAGTGCGCTGTTGTGGTCAAAACTCGGACCAAAATGTCGTCGTCCTTTAAACGCGCCCCTTGGACTCCACGCCCTCCTCGGCCTTGCGTTCGAAAGACATCAGCAGCTACTGACTTTATGTAGCCGCCTTTACTTAACGTAATCACGACCGGTTCGTCATCAATCAGGTCTTCGACTTCCATATCTCCTTCGTCGAAGACAATTTGTGAGCGTCGGGGCGTGTCGTGATCTGCCCGGACTTCTTCAAGTTCTTCCTTGATTACTGCTCGTAGCTGGTCTTCATCGTCGAGAATCGCTTGCAAATGTTTGATTCGCTCTCTTAGCTCGACGAGCTCTTCTTCTAGTCGGGTACGACCTAACCGAGTAAGCCTTCCCAATTGCATATCCAAGATGTGATTTGCTTGACGCTCTGAAAAAGCGAACTGGTCGCTTTGAAGCCCCAAAAGCGCTGAGGCTCTATCGTCGCTCGATCTTATGAGCGAAATGATGTCATCGATAAGGTCAAGTGCTTTTAAGAGACCTTCGACAATGTGAGCTCTGTCTTCTGCTTGGCTTAGCCGATATTGAGATCTGCGGGTGACAACATCTATTTGGTGCTCAACATAGGCGTGTAGAGCGTCTCGCAAATTAATTGTTCGCGGAACTCCGTCGATAAGCGCCACCATGTTGGCTGCAAAACTCGTTTGAAGAGGGGTGTGTTTGTACAAGTTGTTGAGAACGACACTTGCCGGGGCATCGCGCTTGAGTTCAATTACAAACTTTGTTTTTCCCTTTGCTGACTCATTTCGGAGCTCGCGAATTCCATCAATAATCTTGCGGTCAACAGCATCAGCGATTTTCTGCTCAATGTTTTCAACTGACTGCTGGTAGGGAATCTCAGTTACAACTATCTGTGTATTACGCCCATCTTCAACAATTTCTGCGCGGGCCCTAATACGAATAGATCCGCGACCAGTAGTAAACGCGCTTGTTAGCCCTGCGCGTCCCATAATGAAACCCCCTGTCGGAAAATCGGGTCCTTGCACAAATTCCATTAAGTCGCTCACTGATGCCTCAGGGTTATCTATGAGGTGCAAAGTGGCATTGATAATTTCAGTCAGGTTGTGGGTGGGAATATTGGTCGCCATTCCAACGGCGATACCTTGGCTTCCATTAACTAAAAGATTTGGGAACCGGGCAGGCATGACTACGGGCTCTTCACTTGAGCCGTCGAAAGTTGAGACTAGATCGACGGTGTCTTCATCAATACTTTCCACCATCCGCATTGCAAGATCCGTAAGCCGGCACTCTGTATATCTATAGGCAGCTGGTGGGTCGCTAGGAGAACCGAAATTGCCGTGGGGATCAATAAGGGTGTTAGCGAGACTGAATGATTGGCCCATGCGAACCATTGCTTCGTATATAGCTGAATCACCATGAGGGTGGTAATTGCCTATGACATCGCCCACGACTGTGGCGCATTTTCTGTGCGGTCGGTCGGGTCGTATTCCAGTTGAAAACATCGACCAAAGAATCCGACGATGGACTGGTTTGAGACCGTCTCGAGCATCGGGTAACGCGCGTGCTGTAATTACCGACATCGCATATTCAAGAAATGACTGTTCCATTTCTTGTTGAATCTCTATTGGCTGGACTGACAGGGGAAAGTCGCCGTTTGGTGGTGGAGTGTCTGTCATTTCAGTTAGATGTCCAGGAATCGCACGTCATGGGCATTGTTTTGTATAAATCCTTTTCGACTTTCAACATGCTCCCCCATGAGCACACTGAAAATGTTGTTAGCAATTGATACTTCATCGACTGTTACCTGGAGCAGTGTCCGCGTGTCAGGGTCCATGGTTGTTTCCCATAACTCGTCGGCATCCATTTCACCCAAACCTTTAAGCCGTTGGAATTCGTTTTTATGATTTGGACGTTCGTCTAAAAAATCGGCTTTTACTTGATCATCTTTTAAATAGACCGTGTCATTGCCAACTTTGGTGGAGTAAAGAGGTGGTTGAGCAATATAAACATGGCCATTGAGCACGAGTTCTTTCATTTGCCGCCAAAAGAATGTGAGAAGCAAGGTTCGAATATGACTACCGTCAACATCTGCGTCACAAAGCAAAATGACCTTGTGGTACCTCATTTTTTCAGCGTCAAAGCTTCCTTCACCTACGCCGCCTCCAATGGCGGAAACTAGAGCCTGAACTTCTGTGTTTTGGAACATCTTTTCTAGCCGTCCGCCCAGACGTTCGACATTTAAAATTTTCCCCCGGATCGGCAAAATTGCCATGGTCCGCGGGTCTCTCGCATCCTTGGCCGACCCGCCAGCAGAGTCACCCTCAACGATATACAGTTCAGTTTCCGCGGGGTCGCCCGATGAGCAGTCTGTTAATTTGCCCGGTAAACCAGCACCAGCTAATGCGGATTTACGCACGGTATTCTTAGCTTTTTGGGCTGCAAGTCGAGCCCGACGCGCATCTATTGCTTTCCCAATAGTCCGTTTAGCTTCTTTTGGATGTTCTTCAAGCCAATCGTTCATAGCGTCGTTGGTCGCTTTTTGAACCAAACTACGCATAGAGGTATTACCTAGTTTCGCTTTAGTCTGGCCCTCAAACTGCGGCTCTTGTAGCCTCACACTTACGATCGCTGTCAAACCCTCCCGAATGTCATCACCTTGAAGATTGTCTTCTTTTTCTTTAAGTAGATTCTTGGCACGCGCGTACCGATTGACAGTTGAAGTCAAGGCTGTTTTGAAACCCTCTTCATGCATTCCACCTTCGATAGTGCTGATGCCATTTGCGAATGAATGAATGCCATCCAGCTGGAACCCGGTATTCCACTGAAAGGCTATTTCGACTTCATCACCTTCTTCAGCAGCTGTGAGATAACCAACTTCTTCGAAGAGAGATTCTTTGGGATCATTGAGGTAGCTGACAAAATCGCGGATTCCGCCGTCATACTGAAATTCTGTGGTTACTGGGGACTCTTCTCTTTCATCTTTAAAGGTAATTCGGAGCCCAGCATTTAAAAACGCCATCATTTGGAATCGCTCTAAGAGCGTTTGAGCACGAAACTCAACTGAATCAAAAATTGTCTGGTCAGGAGCAAAGGTGACTGTCGTACCTCTTCTACCCTTCGGGCTATCGCCAACTTCAACTATTGGGCCCTCGGGTTGTCCTCCATCGCAAAAGTCCTGTTTCCATCGGCGTCCATCACGATCGATTTCGAGTTCAACACTTGTGGAAAGCGCATTAACTACTGAAACTCCAACTCCGTGCAACCCACCTGAGACTTTGTAGCCACCACCACCGAATTTACCTCCTGCGTGGAGCACTGTCAGCACAACTTCTGCTGCTGATTTATCGGGATATTTAGGATGGGCATCGACAGGGATTCCGCGTCCGTCGTCCGTTACTCTGCACCGGCCGTCTGCAAGGATTACCACGTCTATCGAGGTGCAGTAACCAGCCATGGCTTCGTCAACTGAATTGTCGACTACTTCGTACACCAGATGGTGAAGTCCAGCAGGTCCCGTCGACCCGATGTACATGCCAGGCCTCTTCCTCACAGCCTCAAGACCTTCGAGTACTTGAATATTTTCAGCTTGGTATGTGGCGTCGCTCACTTAGCCCCTTTTCCTGACCAGAATACTACCAGTAGGAGGGGGACAGGTGAGGCAGGGTCAAATCTGTTGGAGCGCTTCTCAGCCCATCTGACGTCAATCAGTTGAATTATTGAGCCTTGACATGAACCTTTATTCCCGAGAAGGTTAAATCTGAGTGAGCGGCCTTCAATTTCACCAGTAAATCTCGTTCTAAATACTGAATTTCGGTCGCCCATCCCGGATGGTCAACATCGACAAAAAGAACTCCATCAACAATTCGCCGAGGTTTACAGTGATCTCTAATTTCTTGACCAACAGCTAAGTCCCAGTGTTGATGCAACGTATACATAGCTCCGCTGTCGCCGAAGCCATTTACAACCCTCTTGAGGACCTCTCCAAGAGAACGGGGCTCATACCACTTGTCACTACTCATGCACGTTTCCGTCCATAATTTCTAGGATTCGACTGGGATCTACACCCTTGGGCACCGTTCCTGTCGCTGAAGTCAAAATGATCTGGGAATCTGGCAAACATTCCACAAGTCGACGCGCCCGCTCTTCGTCCAACTCTGAAAATACATCATCCAATAACACAAGAGGCTGGTCGCCTGTAGCGGCTTCGATATAAAGATATGTCGCGAGCCGTAAAGCGAGAGCCAAACTTCGTTGTTCTCCCTGTGACGCGTGCGTCCTAGAAGGGAGTGAGTCGAGAAGAATTGTTATGTCATCTCGATGTGGCCCAATAAGAGTCATTCCTCTTCGAAATTCGTCGGTGCGCGCGGCTTCGAGAGCCGCATTCATGCCGATCTGCTGCCAGTCTCCCTGGATAAAAAGCGATACCGGTTCACTTGTATCTGAAATCTGCGCGTAAAAATCTTGCACAACGGGGCCAAGTTCCACGAGGAATTTCTGTCGGTATTCAGCGACTGCCTCACCAGCGGCGAGGAATTGTTCGTTCCAGATATCAAGGCTTGACTGGATAGATGATGAATATTGGCCTTTTGCCTGCTTAAGAAGATTATTCCGCTGCCTCAGTATCTGGTCGAATTCCGTTCGCACAGCACGAAACTCAATATCGCTAGCAGCAATTACCTCGTCAACCATTGCTCTTCGAACTGAGGGCGCTCCTTTGAGAAGTTCAAGATCATCAGGACTGAAAACCACAACTCGGACCGTGTCTCCGAGGTCTCTGAAACGTTTTAACTTTTGACGATTCACCTGAGCTTTTGAGCGACCTTCTGTTGCAAATTGAAGTTCCACAAGTCGGGTGTTATCACCTCGCTCCACTTCAGCTCTTACGTATGCTGATGTTTTTCCATGCATAACAAGGGCATCGACTTTTGCCCCACGAAAAGACTTTGCTCCACTAAGCAGGTGAATCGCTTCAATTAAATTTGTTTTTCCGTGCCCATTGAGCCCAACGATTAGTGTGACTTTACTACTGAGTAAAAGATCAGTCTGCTCGTGATTTCGGAAGTCAGTCAGCCACAACCGTCGAACAATCAATTACTTGACGCAATCAGCTATGAGACACGTACAGGCATCAAGAGGTAGAGGAAATCTCCTCCCTCAGTAGACCGGAGAACGGCGGGCTTCAAAGCATCAAGTGTCTCCAAAACCACCTCATCTCCAGGTGCCGCTTCAAGCCCTTGAATCAAATAGTCCGGATTGAAAGCGACTGTTAGTTCATCTCCGTTGTAATGTGCATCAACTTCCTCGTGAGCCTGGCCTACATCTTGAGTAACCGCCATGACTTCAACACAATCAGATTTTTGAGTAATTCTTAATGGCGTAGTGTCCCTAGCCATTAGTTTCACCCGTCGGACAGCTTCTAAAAGTGGTTCACGTCCTATAGTCAGCTGATTCGGGTAACTGCTGGGAATTAGTTGGCGATAATTTGGGAACTCGCCTTCGATAAGTCGAGTAGTAACTTGAACCGAGCCATCCTCAATAACGACATCAAAGCTCACTTCGCGTTCTCCCAAGCACACTGTGACTTCATCAGAGTCACCCAATACACGCGTTAGTTCATCTAAAGCTCGAGAGGGAACCAGAACTTTTTGTCCTTCACTTAGAACAGTTGCATCTGGTAGATCACGCACCGCTAGACGATACGAGTCAGTTGCGACAAGACGGAGACCTCCATCTTCGGCTGACATCAAAACACCAGTAAGAATCGGTCGAGCATCATCCCCGCTCGCTGCTCGAACAACTTGTTTAAGACCAGCTGTGAGATCGACTGTGGCTACAGAGACTTGATCACCAGTCGGGTCAGCAATGCTGGGAAAGTCATCAACTGGCAGTGTTCGCACAGCAAACTGGGATCGCCCGCCGGAAATTTTTGCCTCGTCGCCGGAAACCTCAACATCTATGGCTCCCGAATCAAGAGACCGAACTATGTCAACGGCTATCCGTGAGGGAAGTACTGCTTCACCAGGTTCAGAAACAGATACTGCAATTGAAGACCGAACTGTGATCTCGAGGTCACTACCGGTCATCGTTAAAACATCATCGCTCGCCTTGAGGTGAATACCAGTTAAAACAGGGAGAGCTCCACCGCGACTACTGACAGCACGGCTAGCAGTACTGAGTTGTTCGACGAGTGCATCGCGTTCGCATCGAAATTTCACGTCGTCCTTCTTCTTTCTATTTATATCTATTTATCTTTTAAATTTAATAGTGGCAATAGGTGTTGTGGATTGTGGACAACTGCGCATAATCCCTGCTCACCTAACCTTTCTTTATGGACACTACTGTCCACTGCTGCCCACAGGAGACAAACTCCTATTGAGCTTGGTTAAAAAAATTGTGGATAACTGGGTGATGTCCACTTTGCGTCCACATGCCGGTCCAGAACCTTATCCACTAATTAGTTAGATTTGATATCTGATATTAGGGCACTGACTTGATCATAAACTTGCCGCCGTTCTGCCATTTGGTTACCTACTTTCTCAACCGCATGCATGACAGTGGTGTGATCTCTGCCACCAAACTCTCGAGCTATTGCTGGATAGCTTAAGTCTGTTAATTCGCGCACAACATACATGCTGATTTGTCGAGCTTGAACCAGGCTCCTGTGTCGTCGCTTGCCTTTGAGTTCATCGACGTCGTAGCCAAACATGTTTGATGTTGCATCGAGGATCACATCGGGTGTAATTGGTCGCGACTCGTTGTTGTGCACTATGTCGCCAAGGACCCGTTCTGCCAGATCAACTGATATTCGTTCATCAGTTAAGGACGCGTAGGCGCTTACTCGGATTAAAGCTCCCTCGAGTTCTCGAATGTTGTTAGTTATTAGCTCTGCAATAAATTCCAACGCCTCATCTGGCACTTCGGTGCTCGCTACTTCGGTTTTTTTCCTGAGAATAGCTAAACGGGTCTCTACATCTGGAGGCTGGATATCGGTAATTAATCCCCACTCAAAACGGCTGCGCAGTCGATCTTCTAGTGTTGCGATATTTCTTGGCGGGCGATCGGATGACAAGATTATCTGGCGTCCTGCACCATGAAGAGAGTTAAAAGTATGGAAAAACTCTTCTTGAAGTCCTTCTTTGCCTTCCATGAATTGAATGTCATCAATTAGTAAGACATCGATATCTCGATACCGCCGTTTGAATGTGTTCGTGGTCGAGGTCCTAATTGCTTCTACAAACTCGTTCAAAAATGTCTCCGTCGAGACATACCTGGCTGTGTAATTGGGATACGTACTGCGGATGTAGTGAACGATCGCTTGCAATAGGTGAGTTTTCCCGAGTCCAGCTCCGCCGTGGATGAATAACGGGTTATAGCTTCTTCCAGGTGTTTCGGCGACTGCCAGTGCTGCAGCGTGCGCAAACCGGTTGCTAGTGCCAGTAACAAATGATTCGAAGGTATACAGCGGGTGAATGGTGTCGGTGTAGGAATCTCCCGAAGAAGAGCGGTTCGTTATGTCATCGCCTCTATTTTCTGCTCCTAAGCGATCTTGGAGATCTGCCCCAGCTGGCTTCTGTGGCTCTACTCTGACTTCTTCTTCCAATATGGCTGGGTTTTCCAACTCGGGCTGGACTTCGATTTCAATCGTTTGTGTTGCACAACCTGCGTCACTAAGAGCTGCCTGAACCATGGGTAGGTAACGGTTTAGGACGCGGTCACGAATCATGCTGCTTGGAGCTACTAGAACAACAAGTTCTTGAGACATTGCAATCATGTGGAGATCGCGGAAAGAGGTGAGCCATACAGCCTCGGAGACTTGACTTCTGAGGAGACCCCGACATGTTGTCCAAACTGAGTCAGCATTTAAGAAGCTGGCTGTGCTTTCGTCTGAATTCTCTGGGTTATCTAACGTTTCATCAGTCACAAAGACTCATATCCCTACCGTGTGGAAAACCTGTGGCTGCTGTGTAAAACCCTAGGTTCCACTCATTCATGAGTTGTGGAACCTAGCACTCTGTGGCGGGAAAGAGAAGAAATACTACTTTGCGTGGTTAGATCGTAATGACAGCGCCATATTTTCCACGTTCCGCGCGAGAATTATCACCTACACCTAAAACCTAGGACTTTAAGTATCAAAGTTTCCGTTTGACGTTGATCCGTCTAAGCTGGACTTGTTCAGGTGTAGTCAAGTGACTCACTCGGAAAATTTCAATACAAATTCTTATTCGAAATCGTTCAAAATTTAGTCTCGACGACAATCGTGGACTCCAAGTACAACAGTGTTTGTCATCACTGCTTTTCTGGCTCCCTCCCGTTGAAACTCTGCCCGAATGATTAAACAGGCCGTTTTTGGAGGCCGAAAAAAATGAAACGCACTTTCCAACCCAACACCCGGCGCCGAGCCCGGCGACACGGATTCCGTCACAGGATGTCGTCAAAGGCCGGACGCTCAATAATTAAAGCTCGCCGCTCTAAGGGCCGTCAACGGCTGAGCGCTTGATCGATAGTTGTAACCAGAAAACCGATTTCGAGAAGCTGCGGAAATCAAGTCGGCTATCTGGACGACACTTTTGGATGATGTTTGCTCCAAGCTCCGAACTAGTAAATCCGCGCGTTGCATTCGCAATTGGGCGGCAGTTCGGCAACGCCGTGAATAGAAATAGAGTCAGGCGTCAAGCAAAAGCCATCTTGCGTGAATTGGAATCGGACCTTCCGATAGGGCGATTTCTAGTAGGCGCAAAGCCGACATCAAAGAACTCAAATTTTGTTGAGCTTCGCGAGGATCTCCAAAGCTTGATTTATAGGGCTCGCCAGGCAGTATGACTATCTCCAAGACGGTTGCCATAAAATTTATTCGCTTTTATCAGATGCTGACATTTCGGCGTATGGCTGTCTGCCGTTTTGACCCATCATGTTCTAACTACGCACTTGAATCCATCGATAGACATGGGGCAATGCGTGGAGGCGCTTATGCGCTGCGCCGTGTAGCACGTTGTCATCCGTGGGGAGGATACGGGTATGACCCAGTCCCTACGAGATCAAAGAAAGATGAATCCCGATGTTTGACCTAATCGCACGCGTCCTCGCCTGGTTCTACGACTTTTCCTCTAGTTATGCCATTTCTATTGTCCTGCTGACATTTTTAATAATGCTGGTGCTAACACCTTTGACCCTTAAAGGGACGCGTTCAATGATGCGCATGCAACAGCTCCAGCCCGAGCTGAAGCGAATTCAAACAAAACATAAAGGTGATCGCCAAAAAATTAATGAAGCAACCATGGCTTTGTATCAACAACATGGTGCGAATCCATTAGCTGGTTGTCTTCCAACACTCGTTCAACTACCGGTATTTATTGTTCTATACCGCGTCATTAATGGAATGACAAAGATAGGCGGTGATGGTGTTCCCAATCCCGCGTATCTCGATAAAGATTCAGCCCTATACCAAGATCTCGTCGACGATGGCGGCGAAATGGTGTCGTTCGGGATAGATCTTTCTGAAGCGGCGAAAGATGTCATCCAAGCGAATTTCGTTGATGGACTCCCCTATCTAGCCCTAGTAGGTATTACTTTCATTCTCTCCTTCCTGCAGCAAGCCCAAATGAAAGCCCACCGTGGCGATGCAACTGCACCTAATCCGCAAATGGAAATGCTGATGAAAATCATGCCTTACATGCTGCCGATTTTCGCGTTCCTTGTTCAAGCTGCCCTGGGTGTCTATTTCATTGCGTCGAGTCTGTATCGAATTGGTCAACAGTCGTTCATTCATAGAACTATGAAGCCCATCCAAACAACTGATGTGCCAATTGATATTGACCCTGTTGAAGATGATGAACCCACCGAGAAAGAAGTATCTAATCAACAGTCAAAGAAAGCTTTGGCAGCACAGGAAGCACGACGTCTTGCTCGTGAAGAACGAAGTAAAGAACGCAATACTAATCGTCAACAACGTCAACGGAAGTCTCCGGGCCAGAAGCCACAAAAGGGCAAAAAAGAGGACGAACAAGGGCCAATTCAATCGAAACGCACCTCGGGTGACGGTCGGACTAAGAAAAGGCGCAAGTAGCAAATGGACTGGATAGTCACTACAGGTGCAACTATTGATGATGCCCTTGAGAGTGCTTTAGACGAGTTATCTGTTACACATGATGATGTTGAATATGAAATCCTAAAGCAACCAAGCTTTTCTTTGTTTCGACTGCGTCGACAACCAGCTCAGGTCCGCACTCGCGTAAAGCCCGTGGAACCCCCAGCAAAACGCGAACGGCGACGTCCCCCTAAAAATGATCGACGTAGCAAAGCGAAATCTTCTGAGAAAAGAAAGCAAGCTTCCAAAAAGAAGCATGATCACACACCCAAAGATTTGAACCAAAATAAAAGTAAGGGTTCCGAAAAAAAGAAATCACAACCGAGTAAGGCCTCGTCTACTAAAAGCTCCACCACTCGGAAAAGAACAATTTCACCAGCGAGGCCCTCTTCTAATTCTGAAGACAAAGTACCTAAATCGAACACACGTTCGATTAAAGAGGAAACACACATGTCAGGCTCTAAGAGTTCTCGGCGTACTCGAAAGATCGACTACTAGGGAAAATTCCCATAAATGAAAGCAGGAGACTGCAGTGACTGAAGAAATAAATGTTGTTCAACAACAAGAGATGGTTGGCGAGTTTTTAGTAGGACTTGCTAAATCGTTTGGAATAAACGGTACGGCTGAAAATGTGTCTGCTGACGACGACAGTTTCGAAGTTAATTTAACTGGAGACGACAAAGAACTCGGCTTACTGATCGGACCGCGTGGCAATCATTTGGTAGCGATACATGAAGTATCAAAAACTATGTTGCAACGGCGTCAGCCTGGCATGAACCGAGCTCGTATCAGAGTAGATGTAGGTGGATACCGCAGTAAGCGTCGGGAAGCACTGAGTGCCTATGTTAAGGAACTTGCTCAAAAGGTCGTTGAGTCGGGAGTTGAAAAGGGCTTAGAACCGATGAACGCGGCAGACCGAAAAGTCGTGCACGATGCTGCAAATGAAGTTGATGGTGTGGGCACCATATCTGTGGGAGATGAGCCCCGTCGGCGGGTCGTTCTTGTAGTAGCAAGCGATTGAAATTCAGCTCGTGAATCGGCTCGAACTGGAGACGGTGCTGGAACGAGCTAAAACTCATGGCTTTATAGGTTCCGATGAAATTAATTCAGTTATCGACCATGCTGTTTTTCATCTTCAAGCTGCTCAACCAGCGAGGAATAGCAACTGGTGTGATCTCGGCTCGGGGGGCGGGATCCCTGGTTTGGTCGTCGCTTCTGAACGCGAAGATTTGACGCTAACTCTCATAGATCGGTCTACTGCGCGCGTTACCTTTCTTGAAGCAGCGATCGAGCAACTTGGAATTTCAGGTCGAGTTCAAGCTCTCTGTGGAGATGTAACTGAGTTGGCGCACCAAAGCTTGTTGCGGCATTCCTATGATGGGGTCTTTTGTCGATCGTTTGCCTCCCCTGCGGTTACGGCTGAATGTGCAGCGGGGCTGATCAAACTTGGGGGCCTTCTTGCGGTTAGCGAGCCTCCTGATCCCAGGCCCGATCGCTGGCCTCAAGAGACTTTGGCGCAACTGGGATTCACAGAACAAGAGATAATCAGTGGACCTCCAAAATTTTTATTGTTGAAATTGGGTCGGGTTCCCTCTGAGGAAGTACCCCGGAAGTGGAAAAAAATCACTAAAAAGCCACTTTTTTGAATGTTTCACGTGAAACAAATGGTGAGGTGCTTGACCTACGTGCCCTGACCAACTGAGATTATGGTCGACTCTTGTGGTTAGATCGATGAGATGGGGCGGCGTAATGGTGCGCACTCTTGCTGTAGCGAATCAAAAAGGCGGTGTCGGGAAAACTACGACCGTTGTAAGTGTCGCGTCGAATGTAGCGCTTGCGGGATTTCGGACATTACTAATCGATCTGGATCCCCAAGGTAATGCCACAACAGGCGTTGGTGTGAATCCGCGAGAAGTTTCGACTTCGAGTTATAACGTCCTGGTTCAGCAACTTCCGCTTAGTGGTGCACGAATTCAAAACGTCGTTCCTAACTTGGATCTTGTTCCGGCTACCTTAGATCTAGCTGGTGCGGAAGTAGAGCTAGTTCCGATGTTTAGTCGTGAGCTACGACTTCGTTCGGCGATCTCACTAGTAGAAAATGAGTACGACTATATTTTCGTCGATTGTCCGCCAAGCCTAGGTATGTTGACAATTAACAGCTTGGCTGCTGTTAACGAAGTGATCGTTCCTCTGCAATGCGAGTACTACGCTCTTGAAGGATTGGGTCAACTTTTAACCAACGTCCAACTCATCCAAGAGGGCTTGAATCCGGATCTTCAAGTGTCAGCGATCGTTCTCGTGATGTTTGATGCTCGAACCCGTCTAGCAGAGCAAGTTGCCCAGGAAGTCAGGGAACATTTCGGTGAATTGGTTCTAACTACAGTTGTTCCGCGATCTATCCGTTTGTCCGAAGCGCCGAGCTACGGCCAACCGATAGAGATTTATGACCCGGCAAGTGCTGGAGCGGCCGCCTATCGAGCGGTAACTAATGAAATCCTTGAAGCAACAAAGAAGCTTCCATAGCTTATGAAAGGAAAGACTAATGCCACGCCCGCATGGTGGCTTGGGTCGAGGACTTGGAGCCTTAATTCCGAAGGCTGATTTATCGTCCACGGCTGCAGCCAATACCTCAACGATAAACCATGAAATTACCGATGAAGAAGTCAGTCAACCATCCGAACAATCAGGTCGCTATGTTGAGCTGCCTCTTGATGCGATCGTAGTCAACCGCCTCCAGCCGAGAAAATCCTTTGAAGAATCAGCGGTGCAGGAATTAGCAGAGTCCATTTCTCAATTTGGAGTCCTACAACCCATATTGGTCAGGCCACGCAGCGGTGAGATTCCCTATGAATTAATTGCGGGGGAGAGACGTTGGCGTGCCTGTCGTTTGGCCGGGAGAGAGAGCATCCCTGCAGTTGTCCGCGATTCAGATGAGGAAACAAGTCTCGTTGAAGCCCTAGTAGAGAATCTACATAGAAGAGACCTAAACCCCTTGGAAGAAGCGGCAGCTTTTCAGCAGTTGATCGACGACTTTGGTGTTACCCATTCGGAGGTTGCCTCCCGTATGGGGAAAGGAAGGGCGACAATTTCAAATTCCCTTCGGCTCCTTGAATTAACCCCAGAATTTCAAGGACCTCTAATTAATGGTGAGATTACCTCTGGGCATGCGCGTGCTCTCCTAGCTTGTGACCCTGGACAACGGAGCGAGCTACTCAAGCGAATTATTGGAGAAAGCCTCTCTGTCAGGGTTGCAGAAGAACTAGCTGCGAGGTCGGTGGGTGAGAGCAAAGGGCGGCTGCAGAAACGAAACGACTCCCCTCCAATAGGAGAAGCATCCATTCTCGAGACAGAGCAAAATTTAAGTGACTATTTAAATACCACTGTGCGTGTTCAATTATCTGCAAAGAAAGGCGAAATCAAGATCTCTTTTGCCACTTTAAGTGATCTTAATCGGATCTATGATTTGATACATCAATCACAAAAAGGTCACTAATCTAGCCCAACTTCAACAAATTCACGAATAGCCATAGCTATTGCTGCGCCCATCGCTTGGTGACTGCTAACTAAAGCCTCGACATCGTCTACTCGCAATAAGAGAGCAGGCATTCGGGTTTCCCGCAATAGTGGCAGCCGCATCCCCACTTGTTCCATAGAACCGAAAAATGGGACTAAGCGACCGCAAATTTGTGAACCCAGTTGTTTTCCGGTCGGGCTCTCAAAATGATCCCCAAGAAAATGACAAATGGTGGGGCCTTCGTTGCGGATCTCAATGCCTATACAGAGATCAGCGTCAAAGTTGTTGGCCTGCTCCGCGTGGTTCCCCCATTCCGGATGATGTGACGTGAGCACCTCGGCTCCGGTATCCGTTAATGCTCGCCGGAGCGACGCTATAACGGCGTCAAGCCCACCAGTTTCCGCGAGAAAAATCTTGTATCCGTGAAGTTCCGGGCTTTGTTTGAGAAAACGCTGACGCTCTCGGAGATGAGTAATTTCGTCAGGCCGTCCGAAGCGTGTTCCAAACCGCTCGAGCACTTGAATTGTTTCTTGCCCACAGACTCCATCTGGTAGTAAGCCCGCGTTGAGCTGAAAATCGACAAGTGAGTCTGTGGTTTGTTGTCCATGAATCCCATCAATTTGGCCCATAGGAAAGCCAAGCCCGGCAAGTAAGCGTTGGAGCTCAACAACGTCGTCGCCCCTGAGCATGGGAATCTGAAGGTACAACAGTCGTGTTCCAAGACGATGACCTGCTTCGACAAGTTGCTGCCAAGTTTGGGGGCCGCAAATACCGTCGACATCAATAGAGCGCCGGGTTTGAAAAGCTTTAAGTGCATTTTCCGTATCAACTTCAAAGATTCCGCACGGCTCTTTTAGCTCATAACCCAGTGCAACAAGCCTTGCCTGTAAATCAATTACGTGGTCGCCCTCAGCCCCGACACCAAAGGGACGAATATTCGGCTGATTTACAGGAATTCGCCAATCTCCTCAAGCAACGCCCCTTTGGGCTTAGCCCCGATGAGCTTTTTTGCTGGCTCCCCATTTTCAAAGACAATAAGGGCCGGGATACTCATGATTTCATAACGACGAGCTAAGTCGGGGCTGTCGTCAACGTTTACTTTCGCAATCTTGATGTTGTCCTCTTCGGCAGCAATCTCCTCGAGAATTGGAGCGATCATTTTGCAGGGTCCACACCACTCTGCCCAAAAATCAACAAGAATTGGTGTCTCAGAAGAAGCGATTGCTTCATCGAATGAACTCATATCAAGATCGGAAATTCCTTCAGCCACCTTTGGCTCCTTATATAGGGTGAGCGCACTTTAGCTGCAAATGAGAAACTTTGAATGCCTTACTTGCTTCAGTTCCAATAACTCTCTTACCCGTGTGTTTCAAGCCACCGTTCAGCATCGATAGCTGCCATACAGCCGGACCCAGCGGCAGTTATTGCTTGTCGGTAATAGTCGTCCTGGACATCACCGCACGCAAACACTCCAGCGATCTCTGTTTTGCTGCTATCGCCTTCGGTAATTAAGTAGCCGTTATCTTTTAACGCGAGATGCCCTTTAAATAGATCGGTATTTGGCCGGTGACCAATTGCGATGAATAGCCCTTGAATGTCTAAATTCTCGCTCTCGTTTGTTACTCGATTTTGAAGCGTGATCCCAGAAAGCTTTTCGTCGCCGTGAATCTCGGCTACTTCCCGATCCCATAAAATTTCAATCTTTGGGTTTTCCAATGCCCGTTCTTGCATGATTTTTGACGCTCTTAGCTCATCGCGACGGTGGACCAAATAAACTTTGGAGGCAAAGCGAGTCAAAAATGTCGCTTCTTCGACGGCACTGTCGCCGCCGCCAACTACAGCAATTTCCTGATCTCTGAAGAAAAAACCGTCGCAGGTAGCGCAAGTAGAAAGTCCATGTCCGATAAGCCGATCTTCATTTGGTAGACCTAGCATCAAACTTTGGGCGCCGGTTGAAATAATTACAGCCTTACTTTTATAGGTAGTTTCGCCGACTGAAACTAAAAAAGGCCGCGTTGTAAAATCGACATCGGTGGCTTTCATGGTTATGAACTCAGCACCAAATCTCTCGGCCTGGGCTCGAAAGTTTGTCATCAATTCTGGTCCCATTATTCCGTCCGGGAAACCAGGAAAGTTCTCGACGTCGGTGGTGAGCATCAACTGTCCGCCGGGCTGATCACTTGTTGAGGACGGTTCTCCCTCAATCACTAGAGGGTTCATATTCGCTCGCGCTGTATATATGGCCGCGGTTAATCCTGCCGGGCCACTGCCGACAATTATGACGTCACGAGTGTCATTCACATTTTCTCCAAAAAGTATTGTTGGCTTGTACTCAGTTAAATCGCTTTGACCAAAGAAAAAATCCTGTGATGGTAAAGATCAGTCCCAGTAAAACATAGGTAGCCCATATCTCGGCTGGCACTAACTGGTTGGTTAATCGCACTAACGCGATCATGGTGAGAATACCTGCGGCCGCAGAAATTATTAGCAGGGCAAACCCGTAAACAATGAACCGAGCAATTGTAAGTAATGGTCCAGTTGTTTTATCCCTGACACCAGCAACGCCTTTAACCACAAGTCTCGTAGCTTGCGCGGCAAGCCCTCTGTCAGTCGACTTTTCTTGATGTGGCGAAGTCACAAGGTGATCATACTCATGAGGTCAGCGGATGCGGATTGAGAACCCGCGTTATCCATACAGTGGCCGCCCTACGACTGACAATTCGCTGATCGTGACTCGGTGACCGCCAGCTGGTAGTTCTTTGCCCAAAGATGTAATCCAAAGAAGCAGTGTTGCAGCTGAGGTTCCGTTTAAAGCCACCGTTACGGTTCCACTCACCTTCTCGCGCTTTAGAACGGCATCTCCCCAAGTTTGGATAGCCCCGGTCGTGTCTTCGGAAGCAAATATTTCAAACGACCAGTCAATTGACGGTGAACTAATCCTCATGCGATCTATCTGCTGAGGAGGGCCCAACTGAATAATTAAGCCGACGCCTTCCTTCAGGTTGCCAAAGTCACTGGTCGTATATCGCTCGGTGTTCCAGCCCCGGCTGCTGTCATTGTTGTTAATTAGATCAAGTTTTCCAGGATGTTCAGCCTGATCGTCACCCGCGGGATCAAAGTCGATGATGCGCACAATTTGTAGTTGTCTAGCGGCAGTGTCGGGCCGGGTAGTCGCAACTAATGGTGGAGCCAGAGAATTTTCAAAGTTATCGACGATGAATGTGTCGTCGCGTTCTAGGCGAACCACTTCACGAACATTTTCAACCAGTGAGGAACCGACTTCGGTGCGGCTTATAAGAAAGCCTGCCAAGATGACTATGGAAGCAACGAACGCTATAAATCCCGCAGGCGCTAGCCATGTTCGTTCTTCTTTTAAGTAATCAACTTGGGTTGAGGTAGAGGCTAAGGAAACTTGGTCTAGATCATGATGTAGTGAACGAAGCGACAACACCAGGGCTGAGGCGTCAGACCATTGATTGTTGCGGTCAATACACCGATGGATAATTTCGCGAAACGACGATGAGATTGAGGAGTGAAGTTCAAACCGTCCTTGATGATCAATTTGGGGTCTAAAGCCAACAAGTAGTTCATGGATTAGTTCGCCTAAGGAAGCAATGTCGTCCTCTGCTGTCGCTGGTATTTTATTGGCGTCTGCAGTGGGTGGCCCGTTGACGATGACGACCGTCCCATCGGACCTTCTCCCAACATGTTTTAGCTGAATCTCCCCAGCGGCAAATCCAGCTCGATGCAACGCGTCAAGGGCTTCACCTAGCGAGATGACAATACTGAGCGATTCTTCTGCAGAAATAGTTCCTTGGGTGGACAAATAATCTTGAAGCGTCTCTTGAGGAAGTGTTTCTGTTACCAAACCGAAGCGATCTTCGAATTCGACTGTGTCTAAAACATGCAGCAGAGAAGGATGCTCAAGCCTGATTAGAGCGCGAGCTTGAAGTTGCACTCTCATGCCGACTTCGGTCGAAGTGTCTAGGACGCGAATAGTCACAGGCCGATCCAGTGTTCTATCCAGGCCTGACCAATCTTCTATAACGCCGGAAGAAATAAGTTGGTCGATTCGATAACGTTGATGTTCGTTCGCCATACCGGCTTAGCGTTGCTGCTTATTGCGCCGTCTGGAATGCGACACCTATGGTTCCGATGCCTGCGTGAGCGCCGACGACTGGCCCAATTTGACCAACAACTACCTCGACGTCAACTAAGGACTTTATTTCTTGCACAAAAGCGTCAACATCGTCGCAAGCCGCATGGGTGACACAAATTTGTTTAATTTGACTTTTTTGTTGTTCGACAACGTTGATTAAATAGGCAAGTGCTTTGCTGCGCGTTCGTTGTTTCCCTGCTGGCTGAACTACGCCGTTGCGCACCTCAATAAGGGGTTTTATCGAAAGCATTGACCCTAGGAGTGATTGAGCAGCGCCTATGCGCCCGTTCTTGCGCAAATTCTCCAAAGTATCTAAAGCTGCATGGACGTATGTTCGACCGACACTCTCGCTTGCTCGGGAAGATACAGCTTCTATGTCACCACCTGCTTGAGCGACTTGTGCGGCTCCGACAACTATTGAACCCAATCCCATGGTTACAGTGCGACTGTCGATGACCCGAACCTCAAGTTGATCTTTCACGATGTCAGCTGCTTGATTGGCAGCGTCGATAGTTGCGGAGAGTTCACCGCTTAGAACTATTGCTACGACAGCTGACGCGCCCTCGCTAGCAGCTTTTTGAAATTCTTCAACAAAGGCGCCTGGTGCAGGTGCCGCGGTAGATGGGAGATCATCAGTTTGGCGACATTTTTCCCAGAATTGATCAGTACTTAATTCCACCCGATCAACAAACTCTGAATCACCGAAGCGAATTTTCAACGGGACAATGGCAATGTTCAACTCGTTAATGAGAGAGTCGGGGAGATCACAGGAACTGTCTGTGACAATCTTGACTGAGGTCATAGGTTTTGCTCTTTCGTTGTGTCTGTCATTTCAGCTCGAAAGCTGGTCAATAGTTGTGATGGCTTCTCAGTACCGAGGAGTACTGACGTGGCTAGATGGGCGGATATTGCGACCCCGGTGATCAAAGATATCTTTACAAGGATGTGATCAACCCTAAGTTGTTGCACAAGTAGCACGACGGAAAGGGAAACTAACCCCGCTGTGATGTCTTTATAAAGTCTTGAGCTAGTTAAGCGATTGACGTTCCAGCGGTCCAGTGACCCCTGTCGTAATAGGAAAAATTCAGTCCAAGCACCCAACGCTGAACCTAATGCCAATCCAACAGTTCCAAGACGTGCGGGAAACACTGAAGAGTTTCTAACTTCTTCGGCAGAGGCACCCCACGCAAGGTTCCAATCACCAAATCCGACAATGCTGTGTCCAATGACTAAAAGTTGTTCGAACTGAAACATCAGAACAAGACCAAAGGTTGCTGACACTAAAAGTCTTATTACCGAGATCCGTGAAGGTGTTTGTGTGTCTCCCGAGCTGAAATAAACATTTTGAAGTAGACGTGAGCCCATTAACGCTGGGAGCCCAAGAGAATAGGCGCCGAGAGTTAAGCCAATAACTTTTAGATCTTCGCTGCTGATTCGTTCTCGAAAACCTCCCAGGTTGAAGAGGACGTCAGCAATATGTGTCCCCGCTCCGATGTAAATAGCCATAACTGGTGCAAGAATCCACAGCATTTGTGTCAGTCGTTTGGAAACTCTCTGTTGTATGGCGAAAGGCTGCTCTAATCGACTTAGTTCTGGTAACTCGGTGGCGGCGATGCTGGTAGCAATCAGAGCAACGGGCAACAAATATATTGTTTGCGCTGCTGCCAAAGTTGAGGCGGCTCCAAGAGACAGAATAGAAGCAAACGCAAGGTCGATAAACGACGAAATTTGAAGTGCCCCTTTCCCGATTATTGCGGGCCAAAAACGTTTGAGTATCAGAGATGTTGGTTTGCTCTTCCATTGAAAACTCAGTCGGATATTCGGATTTTCTTTAACGATTGCCGGAATTTGTATTGCTACTTGGAGTATTGAGCCAATAATTAGTGCCCACGCCAAAGCGATAGCAGAAGATTTTCCGCTGAGTTCCGATAGAGCTAATACAACTAACACAAATATTTGCACGACATTCCAAGCGACGGGCGCAGCGTAACTGAGGAAAAATCGTCGATGACTGTTGAGTAGGGATAGACACCAAGCACTCATTACTAAGACACTGGTCCCAACAAGAATTATTCGCACCAGTTGTACGGTTAGGTCGAATCGTTCTCCGGTAAAACCCCAAGCAATTATTCGAGTAATTGGTTTGGCGGCTAAGAATGCAACTCCGGTAATGCAAGCGACTAAACAGATTAGGAAAGATAAGAAACTGCCTGCTACTTCGCCTGCCTTTTCTTTATCTTCATCCACCAAGCGGCTGTATTCAGGAACAAAAGCTGCCGAAAGCGCTCCTTCTCCCAACAGATTTTGAAGAATGTTTGGAATACGCTGAGCGGCAGCAAACGCGTCACCGATCAAACCTATGCCCAAAACATTGGTCACTAGGACTGACCTGAATAAGCCGCTTAAACGTGACAATGCAATACCGCCAGCTGCTGCGCCTGCTTTAAATCGACTCACAACGTTCGCCTTTTTCGTCTACGTGTGTCTAGTAACCACCAACTCGCTAAGAAAACAAACGCACCAATAATTAGTCCCAGTCCAACCCCGGTGGGAGTGGTCGCCCTAAGAGCGGCTTGGGCTTGCCCTATCACAAGTCCACCATTTGGCGAATGAAGTTCAATAGCGATCGGGAATGATCCTGACCCAAGAGTTTTGAGACGAAACCGATGAGTAGTGACTCCAGGTTGGAGTACGAGAGTTGTACTTTCACCATCATCAAAATCCTGCACAGTTAAGCGCTCGCTTATGATGCGCAACTCTACGCGGAGAGGTACTTCGGCTCGGTTCTGAAAACTAAATGGAACGGCTGCCTCTTGCGACGTTAGTTGAATTGACTCATCAGGCGGTATATCGACAAGACTTGCTTGACGGCGGATCAAGTCAATGATTGAGTTCCAAAAAGATTGTTGCTCATGTTCTGGCAGCTCAGTTGCCAAGCTAAAAAGCAAATCTAAAGACAGGTTTTCGTATTCTTGGGCATCTTCGTCTCGGACCATTGAGCGAAAAGCATTGAGGTGTCTCTTGGCTTCTCGATATTTGACAAAATCGGCAGTTGATGGCGACGGAGTGCTGATTAGTTCATACTGCAGAGGTTGATTATCAACTGTCAGGAGAGGACGAGCAACGGCGAGGCTCGCTAGTTCGGGTTTCACCCAACCCAACTGGTCGATCCCTTGAAGTAAGTGATCGGCGAAGCGCGATCCGTGATTTTCTTTGTTTAGATCGACAGTCACAATTGGTTGTGATTTGTCGCTTAAAGCAATTATTGCGAGGTGTGCGAGCACCCTTTGTGCATGACTTGCGGTCGTGTCGTCTGAATTTTTAGGCGATAACTCGTCAATTACCAAAGCTCTAATGATCGACGAATTCATGCGGATTTCAATAGGTCCTCTGGGTCCTGCGTCAGGCGGTAATGCCACCGCCTCAGAGCTAATTATTGCCTCGCGAATCCCCCTCTCCCAGCGGGCTTCGAACTGGTGTTCACTATTCGAGTGACCAATCCAGAATGTTGTCGGCGCGAGTTGCCCAAGCTTTGATAGCGCGTTGGATCCCATATCCCAAAGGAGGTTTACTTCTTGTTGGAGTCCTGCATCAACTAACGATGCTTCATCAATGGGGATAAGAGGTGAGCGAATCCATTCATGGTTGGATTCGTTATTACTTGGTCTCGAATTCTTAAGTGATTCAGCCAAATCGCGAAATGGGGTGATCGCAATTGACACAGGAATAGATGCAAAATTGTCAAGAACTTCGAGCCAAGACAAATACTCAGATATAGACGCTTCAATATTGATAATTGGTTCGTCGAGTTTGGCAACCATCACGATTGGAAGCGGAGGAGTTGGTATTTCCTCAGTTCTAATCAGATAGGTAATCAGGCGACCGATCAATTCTTGGTCTGAAGTGCGCATCTCTAAGCTAAGCGGGTAGACCCCAGGCCTAGCGATACGGATCCCGCTGCTACTGCCACTTGAAATGGGCAAAGTAATCGTTGCTTGACCCCAAGCATCTGCTTGTAGCTGGTTGATATCGAAGTTCCTTGAGTCCAGGACTCCGCCTAGGTTTTGACCAAGTGTGGTTTGAATAAATTGCTCTTCGTTTGCGACTGGTTCGTAGATAGCGATCGTTAGTTGATCAGTTTCGGAAATTACGCCTGGTAGTTGAATGTCGAGCTCAAATGATTCACCGATGTTTGTAGTGAAAGACTGACGGATTAGCTGTAACCCACCTGAGGTGTCGGCCGAAGCTGCTCCAGTGAGACAAAAAAGGGCACCTGCTGCGATGCTGATAAAAGAGAGGAATCGTCCAAAGCTCACGTGTCAGGGCTCCACTGCAACACAACAAGTCCATTACTTTTCACCGTAAAACCCATTGACAGATATAAATTCAAAGCAGCGTGGTTATTCGACTGGGTGTTCACGAGAACTTCCCGAACCGATCTTCGTTTGGCCCAGTTAAGAGCGTCAGCGACTAAGCATCGTCCGACCCCGATTCCTTGATGGGCTGGTTTAACAGCAAGCCGTTGTAAGAAAGCGCTTCTCCCGGTGCGACCGGTAATGGCGAAACCATGTAGATCGGATGATTGGTGGAGACGTACTCGGGTTCGCAATGTTGCATTTAGTGCCTCAAGTAGTCCACTTTGATCAAGTTTCCAAAATCCGGAAAAAGCAGCATTGTCTGTGTCCAAAATGCGTTGCCAATCGGAACGGCGCCCGCGGTGAAGTCGTTGCTTAGGTTTGAATATCGGACTTGAAAGATCATGAGATAACAGTTCCAAGTCGTCATAGGGCTCGAATCCCAGTGTTTCAAAGAAGCTTTGTTGACTACGGCTGATTGCTGAGGTGAATACGTTTGTTGTGCCTATTAGCGCCAGTCGCTCAAGCAGAGACTGTATTTTCCTAGCTTCTAACTCCGCAACTGGGACTATAGGAGTGATGTGCGCCACTCCTAGTGAGCTAGCGGACAACCGAGTGCGTACGCCGTGAAAACGCCAATGAGAAGCTTTGTTCGTTGGCATCAACTCCTCCCTTTATACAGAACATATAGGGGGGATCAAGGAAACGTAGGTCGCTGCAGCGAACTTAGGTCTAGCCAGCTAGACGCGTTTCAACCTCTTCTAGTGCTTCGTCCTCGGTTACGTCCATACTTATAGAAAGTTCAGAAATGAGAATTTGACGTGACTTATCCAACATCGACTTTTCACCTGCGGATAAACCCTTAGCTGATTCTCGCAGCGCTAAATTCCGAACGACCTCGGCAACTTGGTAGATATCGCCAGATTTCAATTTCTCCTGGTGGTTCTTAAACCGCCGGCTCCAATTAGCGGGCTCACGAATATCTTTTTTGGCTAGAAGATCGAACAGATCTTCGACGTCGTCCTCATCGATTGGTGGACGCATGCCTACTGAATCGGCCATATCAGCAGGCACGGAAAGAGTTAAATCGCCATGAGCGGTCTCAAGAATCAGATACTCTCGCTCTTCTCCAAAAGCTTTTCTTTTTTCTCTTGCAGTAATCAAAGCTGCCCCGTGATGCGGGTATATAACTCGGTCGCCAAGATCGAACTTCATGCTCTCTCCATCGAACTTTGCCGCCGGCCCACTGTGGAATCCGGGTCTTTAAGGTTGCCAAGAGAAGAGGCGAACTCCAACTCACGGGTAAAAGATATGTCGAGACGCGTAGGCCTCTTCAAAATCAGACAGGTATTCAGCTTCGGTGAAGCTACGGTTTCTCGGTATGGAAGGCATATCTCAAGCCGACCGCGAAGATTTAGAACAACGAGTGGGCGAACTCTCGGAACGATTCAGATCGAGCGGGAGGAAGTTATACATCGTTGGTGGCGTGGTGCGAGATTTACTTTTAGGGAAGACCAGTAGTGATGTTGATATAACCACGGATGCATCTCCCGACGAATCTGTCGCAATCTTAGAAAAATGGGGCGACACGCTATGGACCCAAGGCGCGAAATTTGGCACGATTGGTGCGCAAAAAAACGGCGTTGTTGTCGAGGTTACTACTCACCGGTCTGAAAAATATGATGCAGACTCCCGCAAGCCGCAAGTTCGCTTTTCTGGAGCAGTTGAAGAGGATCTTGCGCGACGCGATTTTACTATTAACGCAATGGCTATCGAGATGCCGGCATGGGACCTAGTTGATCCTTTCAACGGCCGGGCTGACCTGGAAAGCAAAATCTTGCGAACACCTCTTAGCCCGGATATTGCGTTTTCTGAAGATCCGTTACGGATGTTGCGAGCGGCGCGTTTTCTATCAGGTTATTCACTGACGTCGGAAATGCTGCTTGAAGAAAGCATTAGCAAAATGGCAGAAAGAATCCATATTGTGTCTCGGGAGCGCATAAATGACGAAATGTCAAAGCTTCTTACCGTCAGCGCCCCGAGTTCGGGCATTGCTTTATTGCAAAGAACCAATCTAGGGAATTATTTGTTTTTTGCAGATGTTGATTTTCATGATGTTTCATTAGAGGCACTTGATTTGGTGGAGCCGTCGCTCTCCCAAAGATGGGCAAGTATCTTTTGGTCTCTAAATAAACAGGGTTCTCAAGCACGGGAAATTCTGAGCGGGTTGAGAGCTTCTAAAGACTTATCGTCAAGGGTCGCGCAGATTATTAACGCAGGTCACGTGGTCGCCCAGACAACCACCACTGAGCCATCTGCGATTCGTCACCTCTTATATAAAACTAATCCGCATACTCTTGGCGCCGTTGCTCTGTTAGAAGCACACGGAGTATCTACAAATTTAAACCTTCGGGAAGCTATCCGAAGAATTCATGAAGTTGAGGGAGAAGGCAAGTTTGAAATCCCGTTAAACGGATTCGAGGTAACTGACTTAATCGGGTCTAAAGGACCCATAGTGGGAGAAATGCTTGCTCGTTTGATGGACCACCGTCTTGATGTTGGACCAATTTCCAAAGACCTAGCAACAGACCTTGTACTCAAATGGCACAGAAATCCAGCACAATGACTACGCTTTGGTTGTGTCGTTTGTGCGCGGAGTAGATTCGCAAGATCATTCTGAGATTTCAAGTGAAGTTGACTATCGGTTACAACGCCGTCGTGTGTTGAGGGATTTAGAACTTGGGACCATCGACCGGTCCGAAGTTTGCGATCCTCATCCTGAGCTACTCAGAGTTGCGCGTAAAGTAGCGCCTAAAACCTCTGAAATGTGTCCGTTGTGTCCGCAAAACGAGCTACGGCTAGTTGCATATGTCTTTGGACCGCGTCTTGGGCCGAGTGGTAAATGCGTAATCTCTGATGAGGAAATGCAACGAATAGCGAAGCGCAACGGACACTTTGTCTCCTATGAAATTGAGGTATGTGCTGCCTGTGGTTGGAATCACTTGCGACGCAGTTACCCGATCAATTAGTGGCTGTCTTGGTATAGACAACTTCTTGTTGATGTTCGAACGGGTACTCTCGCCGAAGAAACGAATTGCACATTAAGCAGCGGAGCTCACCCGGACCCATGTCTGACCCACCTCCTCGCGACGGAGATTTAGCAGAGACAGCGTCTTGGCCCCTAATGATTTATTTAATAATCATCATTGGTGTTTTTGCCCTTGGGGTAGCAGCTCGCACTCAGGGTTCGGCTGCTCCAAACCTGCAATTGCGACCGGACCAGGATGTGGTTGTGTATGACCGCTATTCGAAAGAGCTCGCCAGATTCCACCCTGAGATCAATTTGATCCCTCTGACATTGGAGGAAATATCGCCAATCCTCGTGGATGCAATATTGGTTGCGTTAGACCCTGATTACTTAGCGAAAGAACAGGTCGAAAGCTGGGGTACTTTTGCCGCTGCGTTAATTGGTCGCATGGATTCGGTTACACCATCAATAACACAGCGATATTTGCGACTAGAGCGCGGTGGGCCCGACGGGCGCACAGAAACTTTTAAAGAAGCTTCACAAATAGTTAGCCTTGAGCGAGCTGAGCAGAGAAACTCCATTTTGGAGGCTTACCTATCGTCGGTTCCGTTAGGTCGAAACGCCTACGGTGTCGAAGCGGCCTCCCTGGCTTGGTTCGGGCGTAGTGCGGCTGATATTGAAATTGGTCAGGCTGCTTATCTCGCTTCTCGGATATCGGATCCTGACGCTGACCCTCTCTCCGTTGATGGTCGTAACAGAGTTCTCACTGCGCTTTACCAAGCGAAACTAATAACCGAACAAGAATTGATAGACGAGCGGATTACTCCGATCGGCGATTTGGTCCTTCCTGACACGAGCTTTCAAGTCAGTGATCTAGATCTAAATTCGGATCTAGTGCCTGTCCTGGCGAAGATGTATCAAGAACTAAGCGCCAACCATGAGGAGAGAGACCTTGTCACCGGAGAATTCGATGTCAGAAGCACTATCGATTTAGAGCTTCAACATCGGGTGGCCGATGTATCACTGGCTTTCAAATCTTTACCAGGCATAGCGGACGTATCGGTAGTTGTGCTCGATGATCGCAACCAAATACGAGTCGCCTTATCGTCGGAAATCGGATCGCTTTGGGATGGTCAAGTTGACGCCCGAAACGCTCTAAAATCCTTATATCCAGCAGTTACTGCAGACAGCTTTAATTGGAGTGACCGTGCATCTCCCGTCCAGTTGGCTGAGATGTTTTCAGCGGTTGCCAGGGAAGGCCGTGTTTACAAAACAGAGCTCTTTCTGGAAATAGATATGAGGAATGGAGTCGCCAAACCTATTGCACACGATTACTACATCGCAGACGAGATTCGTTCGGCTAGCGAAAATACCGATGAGTTGGCAGATTTGTTTCAAATGAGCCCTGGGTTTCGGACAACTGATCAAGAAATTGAAGTGCTAGGGCTTTCGAGATTTGACCCGAGTTCTATGAAAGCCTGGTACGGCGGTACTAGTGAAAGAAATGCTGTCTCGGTGGTAGTCACTCCATCATTAGCTGCGTCGGGAAGTGGCAATCTTGCTGGTGACGCGAAACGGTTGGCTCGCATTGTTTTCGAAGAGCTGCACCGAGGTGGTTAGATAGATCTCGCCATATGACTTGAACTTGAGTGTGTTCTGGATCATTAATCAGTACCGTGACTGTTCTGCTGGATACCTCGGTATGATTCGGCGAGACATTTAAATTTTTGTAACCCCTGCCCCGTTGGGGCCCCGTCACCCGGGTCCGTAGGAGGAAACTACGTGCGAGCGTATGAGTTGATGGTCATCCACGATGGCGACTTAGACGATGTTCAGGTTCAAGATGAACTCAAAGATCTTCGCAGTCGGATTGAAGAAGTTGCGACGATCGCCGATGTCGATTTCTGGGGGCGCCGCCGCTTTGCCTATGAAATAGACCATAAGACAGAGGGCTATTATTCAGTCATTGAGCTCACAGCAGAAGGTGGCGCAATGGACCCAGTCGAACGTGCATTGCGAATTGCAGACAGCGTGGTAAGACATAAGCTCATTCGCCTTCCAGATCATGAAGCTACGCGGCGTGGTTTGCTGGCGGGCTCTGCTTCAGCGGACACGGCAGATTAAAAGGGGTTTTCATGGCGTTTGACAACAATGTAGTCCTCGTTGGAAATGCGACGAGAGACCCGGAACTTAGATTCACCCAGAATGGGTCTGCGGTTTGTAGTTTTGGTCTTGCTTGGAACCAGCGCTCCCAACAGGGAGAAGACAAAGCGCACTATTTCGATGTTAGCTGCTGGAATAAATTGGCTGAGAACGTAGCGGAATCGATAACACGCGGGATGCGAGTGGTTGTCTATGGTCGTCTTGATTACCGAAGCTGGGAAGGCCAAAACGGTGAAAAGCGATCTGCGGTGCAGATTGTTGCTGATGAAGTAAGCCCGAGCGTTCGTTGGGCTACAGCTCAAGTAAGCAAAAACGATTTCGAAGGGGGAGGGCAACGACCCGCCCAAACCAATGCACCATCTGCTGGCTCTGACTTTGGCGCTGGCTATGAAATTCCTGATGAGGAGCCGTTTTAATGGCTGGTAAAAAGAAGCAACCACGCATGAGCCCTAAGGACACTAGGAAGCCGCGTAAAAAGAAGGTCAGCCCTCTTGTCAAGGACAAAATTGACTACGTCGACTACAAAGATGTGAATTTGTTAAGAGCTTTTGTGTCAGACAGGGCGAAAATTCGCAGCCAGCGCGTCTCAGGTAATGACAGACAGCAACAACGAGAAGTAGCTAAGGCCATCAAAGTAGCCCGCGAAATGGCGCTTATTCCATACGCGCAGCGAGTCGTAACCCAACGGAAGGGTGATCGCCGACGTGGACGCTCTGACCGAGATGATGCTAGAGGTGATGATAGCCAACTTGAAGAGATGGGCTCTGAAATTGATATCGATGAGTACGTCGAGGCAGGAAACGATGGCGACGTTGAAGAGCATGTAGAAGAGGTGACGAGCGAATGAAGGTCGTTCTCCGATCAAACGTAGATGGCGTAGGCAAAACGGGCGATGTCGTTGAGGTAGCTAATGGGTTCGCTCAAAATTTTTTGATGCCACAAGGTTTGGCAATTCGCGCAACCGCCGGAACAGCTAGGCAAGCCGAAGCGATGCAGCGCACTCGTTTGTTGCAGGACGTGAAAGAACGCGAAGGGGCTGAAGAAGTTAGCCGTCGCTTAAGTGATCAGGTAATTTCTGTGCAGGCCCGCGTTGGCCAGGACGACCAGCTTTACGGGTCAGTCACAACTAGTGAGATAGCGGAAGCGGTATTGGCTCAGACTGGCATTGAACTGGACCGCAGAGATATGTCACTCGAGGAACCCATCCGTCGTGTCGGCACTCACCAGTTAGAAATGCGTCTTCATCCTGAAGTACGAGTTGAATTGACGGTAGAAGTTACTCCTCTAGATTAGAGAAATTGTGAGTTGAGAGGCTCACCTAAAGGGGGGCCTGTGTCGCTTGACTCGGCAGTTGAGGTTCTTGATAAGCGCTTCTATGAGCTCGTAATCCACAATGTTCACCTGGAAAAAATTTGGTCCGGCGCTCGGTGGGCCGAAGGCCCGGTATACGTGCCTAGTGCACGGCAGCTGCTTTTCTCCGACATCCCTAATGATCGAACCATGCGCTATGACGAGCGAACTGGGCGTGTAGATACATACGAAGATCCGGCCTTTAACGCAAATGGTCATTGTCTCGACCTTGAAGGTCGTGTTATCACGGCTGAACACAGAGGTCGAGCTGTAACTAGAGTCGGCCACGATGGGCAGCGAGAAATTCTGGCGGACCAATTCGAAGGTTCTCGTTTGAATTCACCCAACGACGTCGTAGCTCGATCAGACGGCAGTGTTTGGTTCACTGATCCCACGTACGGGATTGATAGCGATTACGAGGGAATAAAAGCAGAGTCGGAAATCGGAGGCTCGTATGTGTATCGAATTGATCCTAATAGAACTCTCTCTGCGGTAGTGCGAGATATGGTTCGACCTAACGGACTGGCGTTCTCTTCAGATGAAAGCGTCCTTTATGTTTCGGATACGGGCATCTCTCATATTGGTGATGATTGCCCTCCCGATATACGTGCTTATGTCATTTCATCTGACGGGCGGAAAGCTACGCGGCCCACCACGTTTGCAAGATGCACCGATGGAGTATTTGATGGGTTTCGTGTTGATTGCAATGGAAACGTGTGGACATCAGCGGGCGATGGAATTCATTGTTTTTCCTTTGATGGCACGTTGATCGGAAAGATAAGAATTCCTGAAGTCGTTGCCAACCTGGAATTTGGTGGCCTTAAACGAAATCGACTTTTTATATGTGCGACAACAAGTCTTTATTCAATTTATTTGAATACGCGAGGTAAATGTCTTTGACATAAATCCAAATGGTCTGACGCAGCGTTATGCGCGATGCTGTAGCTGGAGAAAGATTATGACAACTGTTATCCCAGCACCAGACTCAAACAACGAATGGCGGTTATCGACACCGGGCTCAGCCTCGTGGACTCGGTCCCCACGCCCAGATTCAGCAAATAAATATTTCATGGTTTCCACCGATGGGCATGCACAAGAACCCAAAGACCTTTGGGCGACTCGGATGGACGAGGAATACCAAGATCGACTTCCTGGTGTGATTATCGGGATGAAGGGACAGAAGTTTCAAAAGACGGAAGGTTTTCGTACGCCTCTAAAGCTCAACGATATTAAGTTTGAAGGCCAGGATCTGCTGCGTAATAAGGCTGGATATACGGCCGAGGGTCGCCTGGCTGATCTCGCTGCAGATGGCACTGATGCTGAAATTATTTTCCCCAATAAGGGCCTGACGATGTGGGCTACGAGCGACCCAGACTTCAGCCACGCGATGTGTCGTGTGTATAACGATTGGGCATGGGAAACCTTTGGACCTCACAACGATGAGTTGATAGCGATGGCTTGTATTGCGCCGGCAGCTCTCGATGACGCAATAGCGGAAATCCAGCGTTGTGCTGAACTCGGTTTTAGAGGCCTTCAGTTACCCAGTAAACCCATCTGGGGGCCTCCTGACCATGAGGCCTTAAATTACAACTTGCGCGAATTCGATCCTCTTTGGTCTGCGATTTGCGAAGTTGATCTTCCGGTCACGTTTCACATTTCTACGGGTAGAGACCCGAGGACTTCTCGTAGTCGTGGGGGAGCGGTTATTAATTACGCTGTTCATTCGCTTGCGCAAAATATTGAACCGATTGCAAACTTGTGTGCCTCTGGGGTAGCAGAACAATTCCCCAATTTGAGATTCGGTAGCGTTGAAGCTGGTATTGGTTGGGTTCCGTGGGCCCTACAAGCTATGGATGAAGCGTATTTGAAGCATCACTGGGCGGTTCGACCGAAAATGGAACTACTTCCAAGTGAATACTTTAAGCGCCAAGGGTTCGCTACTTTTCAGGAAGATGCCGCGGGGTTAGATCTCGCTATAGGTCATGACTTGGTCTCGAATTTCATGTGGGCAAATGATTACCCGCATCACGAAGGCTCCTGGCCACATTCAGCGGAAGCTATTGAGAGAACTATGGGAGAGTTAGATGATGAGAGCCGCGCGAAGATCCTTGGTTTAAATGCAGCTGAGGTATTTAATATCCCAATTCCTGATCGTTACTTAGACCATGAAGACGCGAGAGCGTCCGCAAGTCGTATTGCTTAGCTGCTTGTAAAAGGATTTCTTGTTCCCTGAAAGCAGCTTTAGGATAGCTTTACTTGCCGCCCATAGTGGTTTGTCACATATTTGTCATGTTCTGTGGATAAAAGAGGGAGTTTTCCACAGAAATTGGCTCATAAATCCCCAATGTCTGCCCCTAGTTCTACACATGGTTTATCTGAAAGGCTGACGCTAATGAGTAACGATCCTGCCTTTAGAACTCCACTATCCGATTCAAACTCTCGCGTACCTCCGCACAATGTTGATGCAGAAGCATCATTGTTAGGAGCGATGCTCCTCTCGCGCGATGCAATTGGTCCGGCTGTCGAGACGCTTGATGGAGATCAATTTTACGTGCCAGCCCACGGCTACATTTTTGACGCAATAGCGTCTCTTTATGGAGCAGGTGAACCTGCCGACCCGGTAACCGTCGCAGAAGAGTTAACTAGGTCTGGTCTGCTTGAACAGATCGGAGGACCCCAGCGTTTACTCGAGTTACAAACGGCAACACCAGCATCGTCTAATGCTGCTCGTTATGCCCAAATAGTGGAAGAGCACGCTTTGCTGCGCCGCTTGATTGGTGTGGCCGGTGACATTGTCGAATTGGGTTATAGCCGTCCCGAGGACGTAGTTAAAACAGTGGACGAAGCCGAAGCGATGATGTTCCAAATAGCGGAGCGTAGGGTTGTAGACACCACAAAGCCTATTAGAGAGCTCCTTGACGCCAATCTTGATCGATTAGAGGAGCTATACGAACAAGGCGACGCCATTACGGGTTTGCCCACCGGTTACTTGGACTTTGACGAACTGCTGTCTGGTCTCCAGCCAAGCAACTTAGTGATCGTTGGTGCACGTCCTTCAATGGGGAAAACGGCTTTTGGATTAGGAATGGCCGCAAACGCAGCACTGGAAGCGCAACGTCCGGTTCTTTTCTTCTCCCTAGAAATGGGTCATCTTGAATTGACTCAGAGATTGCTTTGCTCAGACGCGAGAGTTGATTCGCAACGCATGCGAAACGGAAATCTTTCCGAAGATGACTGGCCCAAAATTACCCGTGCAGTGGGAAAGCTGGGAGAAGCACCAATTTGGATTGATGACAACCCAAATCTCACCGTAATGGAGATACGGGCAAAGGCTCGACGCCTGAAAAGTCGACTAGGTGACCTGGGCTTGATTGTTGTTGATTACCTGCAACTCATGAGCGGCAGGGGTAACGCAGAAAATCGTCAAGTTGAAGTTTCAGAAATGTCTCGTGGCCTGAAAATTCTTGCTAGAGAATTAGGCACTCCTATCGTCGCTCTGTCGCAACTAAGCCGTAACTTAGAATCACGCACCGATAAGCGGCCAATGCTTGCTGACCTTCGAGAGTCTGGGTCCATTGAACAAGATGCTGACGTGGTGGCATTTATTTATCGAGATGAGGTCTATAACCCGGAGTCTCCGGATATTGGGTCGGCAGAAGTGATTGTTGCTAAGCACAGAAACGGACCCACCGGCACCGTGCGACTTGCATGGTTAAGCAATTACACAAGGTTCGCCAATATGAGTCGGTATCAGGACCAGGCTTAAAAACAAAGATGTTTCTTGGCCCAGACCTCATCCCGTTTTTAATGCTTGCTCTTGGCGCAGCTTTGTTCGTTGGGAACGGCTTAGCGCTGCTTAGACCCAGAGACGAGCCAAAGGCGGATGACGAACTGAAAAGAGCTCCTCTTGGCCGAAGCTTGGTTATGGTTTTGGTGGGATTAATCGCTTCTGTCTGGGCGTTCGCGACTCTTGTTGGTTGACGCAAAGGTAACCCAGTGCCGTATGTAGCTACCGTGTAAAGCACCGGTTATCTGTGCACTGTGCTTAGAGCGCCTTCGTGCCTCTGAAGCTCGGTATGGAGCGGGTGACGGGAATCGAACCCGCGT
>MDTB01028533.1_pt1 | contig 40368 bp, 41 predicted proteins | sample 811161 | NCBI WGS metagenome assembly MDTB01 (sample SAMN05326650, study PRJNA326480) | marine metagenome | isolation source: seawater | place: Mediterranean Sea | collected 2009 | reverse complement strand
CTTCCATATCTTAAGACAAAGTACCATCGGCGCTGAAGGACTTAACTTCCGAGTTCGGGATGGGATCGGGTGTAGCCCCTTCGCAATAATTACCAGGCGGTATTTTTATAGTATCTTCGGTAAAAGTTGTAAATAACAAATTTTGCTTAAATGCTCAATATTGTTGAAGTTTTTCCCACTTATCTGATATTTAATCATTTCTCACAAAAATATAATTTAAAATATTCGAAAATTTACTATTTTTATCAAAAAAATCACTGTTATTACTCTTACTTTTTAAAATGAAATTATTATCTCTCATTATTTTAAATATTCTATTTAATTGATCTTCAAAATTTTCATTTATTTCTATGGATAAACTCTTAATTTTTTTTTCTTTTAAGCAACTTGATGCGCCTTCTAAGATTAAATGTTCAATTCCATCAACATCAATCTTGATATAGTCTGGAATTTCTAAAATTTTTTGATCTATAAGATAATCAATTGTAGTACCAAGTAAATAATACTTATTTTCACTTATAAAATTTTTGCCATCGTAATTGAAACTCTCACCAAAAGTATTTAATGCAGCCCCCTCTGTAAAATTTCCCTCTTTCATTTCTAGAAATGAATTTTTTTTATTACTTAAGGGAAGAGAAAATATTTTAATTTTTTCTTCTAAATTATTAAGTGAAATATTTCTACTCAATGTTCTTAAGTTTAAAGTTGAAGGTTCAAAAGAATAAGTAGTTGAGTTTGAATTTTTTAAGGCATTATAAATAGAATATAATCCTATATTAGCTCCTATGTCCCAAAAAGTTAAATTTCTTCCTTTAAAATTATCGATCCACTTTAAAGTTTCAGGTTCTTTTGAGAAGAAGGTGTCTACTCTCCATGCTACAAGAGAATTTGGAGTAAAAAATTTAACATCTGTGTCTAAAATTTTTATTTCTTTATACAGACTTTTTTCAATAAATATCTTAAAATGAATTAAAAAACTTTTTTTAAAAATATTTTTAAATAATTTATCTAAAAATAAAAGTAATTTAAAGATTGAATAACCAATATGTTTTAACATTTTTAAATAAATCCTATTTAAATATAGGCTTTAAAAAATCTAAATAGATAAGGATTTATTTTCCATCTCAAGTTTCCTAAAAAATAATTTTTCTTCTCAACTTTGTAAACTTCTCTAATTCTATTTGTCATTAAATTATATACTAATACGACTCTATTATTCTTTCCATCACCAGAATAAGAGTGCCAAGTTTTTCTTTCTATTCTAGAAAAAAAAACTCCTCTATTTGGTTTCCATTCTGCATCGAATCGTTTTGCACCTTTTTTGTCGCTATGAAATGAAGTTCCGTTGTTATTTTCTGGCGTGAGATAAATAACACCAGATAATAATTTGTTAGGAGTATCATCATGAATAGGAAACTTACTGTCTTTATTCGTGACGATTATTGTAAAATCTGAGTAGTCATAAAGTTTAGCTTTTTCCGGATTGATTTCTTTTAGAATTCTCATAGCCGAAGAGTGATAATTTTTGTGTAACTTTTCAATTATAGTTTTATCGATTGATGAAATTATAATTCCATTATCATTAATTTCATTATGAAGTACATTAAATTCTTTATTTGTTTCTTTATCAATATTTAAATTGATTAATTTTTTAAAATCATCAATTAATAAATAATCATCAATTATCTTAAGTTGATTACCATTAAAATTAAAATTTTCAATTTTATTTTTCATTAATTATTTATAAAAAAATTTTTAAATAAATTTTTATCACCTCCAAATTCAATAAAGCTATTTTTTTTAATTAAAGTATATTCTAACGAATTATTACTAATTTTTGTAGTTTTCAAATTAGGCCACATTTCAGATGAGTAACAGTCAAATATAGGCTCAAAACAGATATGAATTACCCTTAATTCTTTTTCTAAGGCAACAATTACCCCGGTAGTTTGACCTATAAAAAAAGAAATTTTTTGTGAACTATTAGTTTTGTCAAATTTAGATGAATATTTCTCAAATAATTCATGAATTTTAGTTTTTAAATTTTCTTGTGAAACTTTATTTACTGCTACAGGGTGTGTTTTTACATTAATAATATTAAGAGAGTTGGAATTACTATTTTTTAAAAAAATTTCTAATTCATTCAAAACTATATTTTTATCAAATATTTGATACGGGAGGAAAATCTTATTGCTAAAATCAGATTGACTAATATTTTGATATCTTAAAGATGGTATTAGTTTAATTTTATCTTTTGGCCAATTTTGGAAAGAAACCAGATGATCTATTTGACTCTGGCCATTTACATACAATAAATCTGGAGATCCATCTCGGTAATATAAATTAAAAGGTAAAGAGTGTGGAGCCGAATGATCATATCCAATTAATATTAGATCCTTATTAATCTTTTTTGACTTTTTAATCATAAACTGTTGAAAAGGTTGTCCTTCATAAGGAAAAATTATTTTTTTTAAGTTAATAATTTTTTCTAAGGAATTGATTTTAAAAAAAAGATTTTCTGCTCGAATCGATTGACTTGATAATCCTAAAAATAATTCTTTTAAACTATTTACTCTTAATAAATTTTTAAAAAAATATTTAATTAGATAAACGAATCCATTTACGAAAGAAGTTTTTTTTAATCTAAAAAGTACAATATTTTTCCCAATTTTATTTGGTAATTCATTATTTAAATAATTTACAAAAAAAATAATTTCTTTAAAGTCATTTGAATCTATTTGAAAATATCGATCTTTATAAGAACCATCAGAATTAAAATCTGATCTTAAAGCTGAAGAAATTAACATTAATTTTCTGTTATTGGTTCTGTTTGAATTGAAAAACTCAAAATCATATCCAAAACAAATTGAAATTAAATCCTTAAAATATACCTCTAAAAAACTTAAAAATTTTTTTTTTCCAATAAAAAAAAGTTTTAATTTTTCAAATCCAATACATCTACTCCACAGAGCATAATATGCAAAAGAGTTTTTTGATGTATCTATTTTTTTCTCTTGTTTTAATTTAAAATCTTTTTGAACAAACGATAAAAGTTTTAATTGGGTTTTTCCAAAGTTCATTTAAAAAAATTTAATTAAAAATAACTGAGTTTTTTTTTTTCATTTTGCAAATATTTTTCTACTTTTTTTATATCAGTTTTTACATCAACAGCTACACTTGACTCTGATAGATTGATCATCTTAATTGGAATTCCAAGTTCAAAAAATCTCAAAATTTCTATGTCTTCTATTTTTTCTAAATTACTTTTTTTGCCAAATTTTTTAAATTTACTAAGTTGTTGCTTATTGAAAGCATATACACAAACCTGTTTATAGTAATTTATCTTTTTTTTATTATTTTTTTTTCCTGGAACTGGTGATCTAGACATATACACAAGTTCAGATTTCTGATTTAAAACAACTTTCGGTAAGTTAATGTTGGCTTCATCTTCCTCGTTTGAAATATTCGTAAAGCCACAAACTACATGATACGGAAATTTCGATTTAGCTAATATAATTTTCTTAATGTCTGTAGGCTTAATTAAAGGCTCGTCACCTTGAACATTTATTACAATTCTCGATTTTATCTTATTATTTGCCTCTGCAACCCTATCTGTGCCAGTAAGACAATTAGAAGAGGTCATTACAACATTAAAATTATTCTTTTCTACAATTTTCTTAATATTATTATTATCTGTTGCAACAAAAATTCTACTTTTATCAATCACACGATTACAAGTTTCTATTACCCTTAATATCATTTCTTTTCCTAATATTTTTGCTAAAGGTTTTCCCGGAAATCTTGATGATTTGTATCTAGCTGGTATTATGATAACGTTTTTCATTAAAATTTTACACTTAATATATATTAAACATTTTTAAATTTCCTAAATTATTAACGCTCAAAATTATGGTGGGCGCGATAAGAATTGAACTTATGACCTCTACGATGTCAACGTAGCGTTCTACCACTGAACTACGCGCCCAAGATAAGTTAAAATTCAGCATTTAAAATTTTTTTAAAAAACTTAATGCAGTGTATCTAGTTGAAGTTAATGACATTAATTTTTTCTTAAAAAATTTCTTCTTAAATGAATTGATAAGCTTCTCTGTTTCATCTATATCAGAGTTTTTTGCCTCGTATCCATCAAAACCAGCTAAAAATATATTTTTACTTTTAATTTTTGCTGAAGCTAGCATGGCTAAACAATAACCTATTGCTAATGGATTTGTCATTATACAATATTTACTCATTATTTTGATCTCACTATTATATTTAATGGATAATCCATAATCTAAAATTTGTCTTTTATTCAGTTTTATTTGACTTCTAATATTTTTTAACATCATTGAATATGGAATAGCAAGTTTAGTTTTTAAGGAATTATGAAATTTAAGATCTGATAAAATTCTTATTGGATGGCAAGCAACTCTTAAATCAACTTTTTTTTCATCAATAGCATTTACTGTATTTAAACAAATAACAAATGGTTTTTTCTTTTCAATAAATTTAAGAATCTTTTTATTAGATAAAAAAAGATTCTTTCCAGGTCCTAAAATTAAGAAATTTTTATTGTCAAATATTTTTTTAGGCTCATTTGCCCCAGCAAGAGTTTTTGATAGAAAGAATGTAGAATTGACTAATTTATATGGATTAAATTTTTTTGCATCAATCTTTTTTAATTGATTGATAATTTGTAAATAATTTTTTTTTTTATATCTTTCGTCAGATAGTAGTTTTTGAATATAGGTGGGGTGAATTTTATTTTTTGCAGCCAAAACATAATATTTATTTGAACCCCATTTATGGATTTTTTTTAAATTACTAAAAAACGATTTAGTTTCTAAAAATTTTCTTGATATTTTATAATTATAATTAAAATTTAAAATATCTTCAGTTCTAGTATTTCCTGGACCTCTGCCCATGCCTGTAATCGTGGAGTCTATCCATTGAAAATCATTCTTGATTGCAATTTTTGAATTAGAAAATGCGAGGTTTAAATTATTATGAGCGTGTAATCCAGTTTCTCCTCTCCAGTTTTTTTTCAAAAAATTAATAATTTTGTTTAATTTTTTTGAATTTAAACAACCAAGGCTATCTGCTAAATAAATACATTTAATTTGGTTTTTATTTAAAAAATCTAAAATTCTCTTAAACATGAGAAGGTCGATTTCCGAAATTTGCATTATATTTATAAATATTTTAACTTTTATATTTTTTAAATAATTAAAACATTTTTTTAAAAGAAAAATTTCGTGGTGGTGACATGCAATTCTAACAAATTTAATTTTTGAAAGATTTTTTTTATTAATTAGTTTTTTTAAAATATCTATTTTAAGACTGTTATTTTGTACCAAATCGCTTGCATTTATCATTATTCCTAAATTTAGATTTTTAGGCACTGAAAGCACTTTAAGTAAGTTTTGGGAGGTGTAAGCTGTAAGACCCTTAATTTTTTCACTTTCAAAAAATCTAAAACCTAATTCAACATATTCTATTCCAGTTGTGGAAATTGCATTTAAATATTTCTGTATTTCCGGCTTAGAAAAGTTCCAATTATTATAATATCCACCATCTCTTAAAGTGCAGTCTAATAATCTAAAGAATTTTTTTTTTTCATTCATAATTTTCAATGCTCTCTTAAAAATTTTCTATTTTTATAGTTAAATATAAAAAGCTGAACCTTTTTTAGTAAAAGCTTCAAAGACTTATCGGGATAAAATATAATCATAAAAATAATCAGTTGTACTGATTTAACGTAATTTTTTTTTTTTACCAAATGAAAATTTAGGTCAATTAATCTAATCGCAAATTTAAATCTGAAAAGAATTATTTTTTTTAATAAAGTGTTTTTGTAATTCATCTGAACATGTTTACTTAAAACTGAGTACACTGAACCTTTATGTAATTCATATTTTGATGACATGCTCTCATTATATATCAATCTTTTTCCTAAAATTTTGTGCAAAAATTCAAATTTATATCCCTTCTTTGCAATTTTTAAAAAAAATCGTAATCTTCAGCTGTAACAAACTGTTTTTTTTCATCAAAAAAAATTTGATCCTGTAGTAAGATTTCTTTATTTACGACAGATGACGAAGTGGGAACACAGTTACCATTTGATAATAAAGATTTATAGAAATCATTATTATAAGGACCGTAATACCAAAGCTTCTTTTTTTTACTATTGAAATTTTCAATTAGCTCATCGGAACAATACACCTTTACATCACTACCGTTTTTAATTTCCTCATAAATTATTTTTAACTTATTCTTAAACCACATGTCATCCGAGTCTAAAAAGGCTATCCATTTACCTCTTGAAATCTTGATTGCTTGATTTCTCGAAGCACCAATTATTCCTTTGTTATTAAATTTAATCATTTTAATTTTATTACTTTTATATTTTTCAATAATATCTTGAGTTTCATCCGTAGAATAATTATCAACGATTATTATCTCGTAATCTTGAAGAGTTTGATTAATAACAGATTTGATTGCTTCTTCTAAATGTTTTGCTTGATTATAAGTGGGAATTACAACTGAAAAGAAAGGCATCCTAATTCTTAATTAAATAATTTTTAACTTTTGTTACTTTCAAAGACTCACTTTTTTTATGAGGAATTTCCAAAAAATTACACATAATAGAATTTTTTTTTTTCGCGTATAAAGAAAAATAAACTTTTGGAGGAATTTCTAAAAGTTTTCCATTTATTGAATTTAATTTAATTTTAAGTTCTTGATCAAAACTTTTACTTAATTTTCTATGATCAATTAAGTGAACTAAGATTTCTCCGTGTAAACAAATTAGAAAACATTTATTGATTTTGTGAATATTCCATCCTTTAGTTTTACCCTTATTTATATAATTGAAATAAACTTCTCCAAAATTTTTAACTAGTTTATCTTTTTTTGAAATGTATTTTAAAATTTTTCCATTTTTATTTTTAATGATTTTTTTTAAGTGGATTTTAACATTTTTTATTTTCATTAATGTATTCTACTGTCTTTCATATAGTTTGTAATTTGATCTAATGTTACATCTTTTGCTTTTTCTTTATTTTTTAAAACTCTAAAGTACCAATTAGTCGTAATCTCCACGCTTTTTTTAATATTGTATGTTGGTGACCATTTTATTAGTTTTTTAGCTTTTTTTATATTTAGTTGTAGATTAGCTTGTTCATAGAAATTATTTTTTGTTATTTTTAATTTTCCAGAGCCCCAAAATTTAATAATTAATTCTACAATTGATTTAACATTTGTTAAAGAATTTGGATTTGTACCAAAGTTCCAAGCACTAGAAAATTTTCTTGGGTTTCGATACTGTATCTTTGCTAAAAAAAGATAGCCTTTTAATGGCTCAAGCACATGTTGCCATGGTCTATTAAAATAGGGGTTTCTTATTTTAATAGTTTTGTTTTTTGACAATGATCTAATGCAATCAGGAATTAATCTTTTGCTCGACCAGTCCCCTCCTCCGATAACATTTCCTGCTCTAACTGTTGAAATTCCCATTAATTTATCATTTTTAAAAAAACTTTCTCTGTATGCTCTGGCCATTAATTCTGTTGAAGATTTAGAAGCACTATAAGGATCAATTCCTCCTAAAGTATCGTCCTCTTTAAAACCTTTTGAAGAATTATTGCTCTCGTAACATTTATCAGAAGTTACAATAATTAAAGATTTAATGGACTTAATTAATCGCGAGGACTCTATAACATTTAAAGAGCCTCTAAAATTTACATCGAAAGTCAGTAATGGTTTTTTGTAAGACTCATATATTAAAGGTTGAGCTGCAAGATGGAATACTATGTGGGGATTAATTTTCTTAAAGTGACTGTGCAACTTTTTGTAATCTCTAATATCAAATAAACTCAATTTAATTTTACTTTCTAAATTTAACTTATAAAAAAGATTTTTATTTTCATTGGGATTATATCCAACTCCATAAACTTTAGCCCCTAGCTTTAATAACCAGCTACACAACCAGGCACCTTTAAATCCTGTAGCGCCAGTGACAATAATCTTTTTATTATTATAAAAATTACTTAATTTGAACATATGGTTATAACCATAAAGCCTTTCTTTTTTTTAAAAGTTTTTCTAACATTTTTTTTTCCCTCATGGTATCCATACACTGCCAAAAGCCTTTATGTTTAAATGCTTTTAATTGTTTTTTTTTAGTCAAAAGTGACAATGGCTTTGTTTCAAGCATAGTTTTGTCATTTTTAATAAAATTAAATATTTTGTTAGTAAAAATAAAATATCCACCATTTATCCAAGATTTATTAGTTTGTATCTTCTCGTTAAAATATTTTACAGTGCTTCTGCTTAATTCTAGTTCACCAAATCTTACGGGCGGTCTGACTGCTGTTAATGTTGCAATTTTATTATGTGAAAGGTGAAACTTTTCTAAATTTTTTAAATTTTGATTTGTTAAGCCATCTCCATAAGTAAGATGAAAATAATTTTCATGTATTAGATATTTCTTAAGCCTCAAAAGTCTACCTCCGGTTAATGTTTTGAGCCCAGTATCAATGAAACTTATGCTTATTTTTTTTTTGTCAAACTTAAGTTTTTTTTTTATATAGTCACCTTTGTAACCTAAGGCTAATATAAAATCCTTATAACCAAATTTTACATAAAAATTTATAATGTGAGATAAAATAGGTAGTTTACCAATTTTTACCATCGGTTTAGGTCTTATTTTCGTCTCCTCTGCAAGCCTAGACCCTATTCCTCCACATAAAATGACTACTTTTGGTTTTTGTTTTTTAAAATTTTTCATCAAATTAATGGTCTATTTTATTATTCGAAGATTGATATGAGAAGAGTCTTTACCAAAAAATATTTTTGATAAGTTATTATTTTTATGAATATATAACGAATTAAATATTTGTCTAAGATTTCTATACTTAAACTTCGAAAGTTTTTTGATTTTTGAAATTTTTCTAAAACCAACTTTTTTAAGCTTGGTCTGTATCTCCTTAAAAGTATATTGGTAATATCTTTTTGATTTTATTCTATCTTCAAGAGTTTGCATAAAGTCTGCATTTGCCATTTTTAAAAATAATTCTAAAAATATTTTTCCTTGATTGTCAGAATTTTTTTTTAAAAAACCTACATATTTTTTTAAAAGTGACGGTTTTTTGAAAATTTTATCAAAAAATAACTTTGTTTCTCTATCATTGTGATAGCCCTTAGCTAGAACATCATAAGTAATATTTGTCACTATTCCTCCTTTACCTTGAACTGTGAGTAAGAAAACTCCATTTTTTTTCATTGAGTTATTAATATTTTTTAAAGATTTCACATCACGTTCTATATGATGAAGAACTCCTTGACATAAAACTAAGTCAAAATAATTATTTTCAAATTTAAAGTTTTCTAAGTTTCCACTTTTAGTGGAAATATTTAGTTTAATCTTCTTTTTTTTAAAGGTTTTGATTATATTTTTTTTTGCTGAATTTACATTTTTTTTATTCAAATCAAATAATTGAATATTTCTAAAACCAAGATTAATTAAATTTATTGCACCTAGTCCTAGTTTTCCACATCCAATATCTGCAGCAATTTTTTTTTCTAAATTTGTTATTTTAATATCATTTTTATTAAGAGCGCTTGAAACTCTTAAGATAGTTTCTTTCAAAAATTTATTATGAATACTTCTATATAAATTTTTGTTATCAAATAAAAGCTTTTTGCCTAAAATTTTATTTTTCAAGCTTGTATTCCTTAATCGATTTAGAGGAGTTAATATCTCTGTAATAAATAAAGTCTTTTGAAAATATATTATTAAACCTTACAATAATGGAAAATCTAACTTTATTCGAAGTATTATTGCCACTCTTATGAAAAGTCCCTGCGTGAATTACCAAAGCATCATTTTTATTAACATCAACATGCTTACTTTTATACCTTTTTAAAATTTCAGGTTTTACAAGTATCTGTTCAGATTTGAATTTAGATTTACTTTTTATTCTGGAACTACAATGAATACTATTGTTTTCACTTCCTAACTTAACAACAAGTGTACCATTCTTTTTATTTGTACTGATTAATGGGATCCATAATACTGCACCATTCTTTGATTGAATATTATAATCATAATAAGCATTATCTTGATGCCATCCATACACATTTCTTTGATCATTCGGAGGATCTATTCTTAATTGAGCATTTCTTACAGTTAAATATTTTGAATCAATTTTTAAAAAGTCTGATGCAATATTTTGTAATTTATTTAATACAATAATTTTTTGTAGTTCGTTGGAAATCTGTAAAGTTTTATAGATATTAGAAAAAAGTTTTTTATTTTTTCGAATTTTTACCAAAATTTCAGCTAAATTTTTATCATCCCAATTTCTAAAATTTTTTTTTTCAAAATCCTTTGGACTAAAAAAACTGCAAACTTTAACAAAGTGTTTAAAAAGTGAATTTGAAGAATTTATTGATAAACTTTTTTTATAAATTTTGTAAGTTGAATTTTTCATATCAATTATTTGTTCGTAGTTCTATATTTCCATTTCTTAATTCATAAATTTTTGAGCAGAATTTAAGAGTGCTTAATTTATGGGAAATTATTATGAAAGTAAAATCACTCTTATTTTTATATATCATTTCCATAATTTTTTTTTCATTTTCAGGGTCTAAAGAACTGGTAAATTCATCGAGCACCATGATTTCTCTTTTAGAGTAAAACGCTCTTGCTAATGCTATTCTTTGTCTTTGTCCACCGGAAATCTTACTGCCGCTCTCACCTAAATTTTGATTAAAACCATTTGGAAAATTGTCAATTAATTGATTTATTGAGGCTAAATTCGACGATTTATCAAGAGCATCAGTGTCATCTTCTTTATCAGTAAGATTAAGTGAAATGTTTTTTTTAATTGTGTCATTAAAGATAAAACTTTCTTGAGACAAATAAGCGATTTTATTCTTTATATTAAATATACTTTCATCAAATAAATCCATTTTTTTACCATTATAATAAATTTGTCCATTATCTGGTTTTATTAATCCGACTATTATATTTGCAAGTGTAGTTTTTCCAGATCCACTTTCGCCTGTTATTCCAATAATTTGCCCTTTGGGTAATTCAAGATTAACATCTTTTAAGATAGTATTTTTCCCAAAACTGAAATTTATATTTAAAAACTTTATAATTTTAAATTCTTCTAGATCAAGTTTTTTGTAATTGAAAGTCTCGTAACTTTTAGACTTATCTTCTTTAATCATTTCATGCAATCCGTTAATAGCCTCGGTAGAATAACTTAAAGAATTTAAAGATGACAAAGAACTGTTTACTAGAGGAAAAGATCTTACTGCTGCAATTCCAAATATACTAATTACCTCAATAGGATTATCGAGAATTCGGAAATTTTCAAGGTATAGAATCAAAAAGATAATTATCGCAGCAAGAAAAAATTCTACAAAATACTTCACGAGTCCTAGAAGTGTATTATATTTTATTTTACTTTTTGTTATTTGGTCTGAGGAGATAATAATTTTTTCAAAAAATTGCTTTGTTTTATTTAAAACAAATAATTCTTTAATACCCGATATAACTTCTTTTATCATCTTAAAGATTTTACTTATGTTATTATTAAGTAAATGTCCTAACTGATTTAGTTTCTCTTTAAAGAGAAAAGTATTAAAAAAAAATAGAGTGAGGACAATGAAACCTAATAATGAAAAAATTTTGAAATTTATAAAAATTAATACTATTGAAAAAGTTAATAAAAAAACTACATTATTTATTAATGTAAGCAAATTAGTAAAAACTGCCGAAAACTGTACGCAGTAATTACTTACATAATTATTCAATTCTGATGTATCTTTTTTTATTAGATTTAAATACGAAGTTTTGATGAAAATATTAATCATTTTTTTTCTTATATTATTTTCCTTTTCAGACGTAATTTTAAAGATAAAATAATTTGAAATAGTTTGTAAAATAAATCTTATTAAAAGTATTAAAAGAATCAAAAAACCAAAAAAATTTACTTTGTTCTTTATAGGGAATAATGACTCTAGTAATTCTAAATTTATTAAATCAAAATATTTATTTAAATTCAAACTTTCAGGATTTGCTACATAAGCTATATAGCCTCCCACCATAGTTATACCTGTGATCTCTAAAATTGACATTAAAATTGTCAATCCAACTAAAAACATAATTTCTAATTTTCTATCAATAATGAGGAAATTGAGTTTTTTAAGATTTTCCATACAATGTTTATTAATCAATTAATATTATTTCTTACTAGCCTCTTTTTGTAAGTCTTCGTACTCTTTTAATTTTTTTTTCATAAATTTAATAGTAAGTTTAGTTTTGTGAGTCATGCCTTTTGGGGTTAAAATATAAACATAATTTATTTTATTTTTATTTTTCTTAAAATTACTTAGTTTGATCAATCCTTTTTGTTTAAGTGCTTTCAGGCAATAGTTTAGTTTGCCAAGGCTAAATCCCATTTTTTCAGCTAGTATCCTTTGAGATAAATTTGGATTATTGTACAATTTTCTCAATGTTTGAAATAATTCTTCGTTTAAATTCATATCTGTTCAATAAATGAACATATCAGTAATCTTTGATTTGTAAAGGAAAATGGGTGTGAAAAATTAATTTACTACTTTATCTATTTTTTTTTTAATCAAATTAAATTGTTTTTTTCTTGGTAAATGATATAAGCATTTGAACACTCATGAACGCGTCTTTTATCACAGAAATAATTTTTCACCCTCATGTATTAAAGCTGTTTTTTTTAACTATTTCAGGTCTGATTATAAGACAATCACTAGTAACAATCGGCCAAAGATGGGCAAATACATTTCATCATTTAGGAACTTATTTATTGCTACCAAGTATTGCGATGATAATTACCTCAGTCATAAAAGATGATATTGCCCTGTCACTTGGAATGATTGGAGCTTTATCAATTGTTCGATTTAGAAATCCTGTAAAGAGTCCATTTGAGTTAGTAATGTTTTTCGCATTGCTGACTATTGGTATAGTTTGTTCTGTATCTTTAAAATTAGCTATTTTGCTTACTCTTTTAATATTGGTTGTAATATTTGGAATTAAGATAGCTGAAGTAATTTTAAAAAAGATCAATATCAATATTTATCAATATTCATTTGGAGATGGAAATTTAAATTATACTCTTGAAATTAATTCAAAAGAAAAATTGGAAAACTTAATTAATGATCATCAGGTAATTAACTTTTTTCACGATGAGGAAAATAAAATATTTAATTATAGGCTCGTATTTAATTCTAAGGAAGATTTAATAAAATTTGAAAAAAGTATTAAAAATAATAAGAATCTTATAAATAGTAGAGCAGATATACAATCATAAAAAAATTAAATTATGAAAGATAAATTTTTATTTTTTATTTTAGCTTTAATTATTTTATTTAGTTTTAGTTTCTTAAATAATACCAATGTTGGGGTGTCCACGGACATTAGTCATTGTAAAGATCTAAATTATAATAAACAAATTAAAATTAAACCTGAAAACTTCTCTAAAGTTCAATTGAAAATCAAGTTTCTAAATGAGAGAGATTGGAGAACAACAAATTTGAGAGACCACATTAATTCAAAAAAACTTGGCAAAGTTGGATGGGGAGAACATTTTACTAATAGAGAAAGATCTAAAGCTGAAATTACAATTTTAAATGAAAATTTAACTTGTAAAGTAAACGCTAGGATAAGAGCTCATGGTGATATGCTTGATCATAGAGACGGTTCAGGATTACCAAGCTTAAATGTAGCATTAGATGACGGTCATATTTTTGGTATAACTAGGTTTCTATTGTTAAGACCTAATACAAGAGGTTATGACTCAGAAATTTTTTCTACAACGCTAATTTCAAATTTGGGTTTTTTGTCCCCTAGAACTGCTTCAGCCAGAGTTGAATATAATGATTTAAGTTATAATTTTATATTTCAAGAAAAAATTCAGAAGGAATTTCTAGAATTTAATAATCTTAAAGAGGGCCCTATTTTTGATGGGGATGAAAGATTTCTTTTTATTGATCCAATAGATAATCTTGAATTTAAAAAACATAAATTAGTGAATGAAAACTGGATAAAAAAAAATAAAGAAAAAGCATATATTTCATTAATGGGTTTTTCTAAACTTAATAAAATTCAAACAATGTATGATGCAAAATATACTCAGTTTGTTGTTGACTATGCTGAACTTGCCCGTCAAAAGAAATATAATAAATTATTTGAAGATATAGAAATATATGATGCAGTTGTTTTTGCTACAAGATCTGAACATGCATTAAGTATGAATGATAGAATTTTTTATTACGATCATAATTATAAAAAATTTTTACCGATATTTTATGACGGGGGATCAAAATTATTAAACAAGTATAATCAAATTTCTACAGAAAATTTTGCTACTAGTAACAATCTTGTTGAAAAAAGTAATTTAGTTAATGGGAGAGTATCGTATTCATCAGTAATAGGAGCAAAAAAAGCTTCTGATAGATTAAAAAACCTGGATAGAAGTAAACTTTTAAGAGAACTAAATGAAAGAGGATTTAAAATAAATAAAAAAAATTTAGAGGAAATATTGAATAAAATTGACGATAATTTAGATAAATTAGAGAGTTTTTCAAACTCAAGGATTTTTGAAGTAAATGTTAAGAAAATTGATAAATCTTTAAATCAAAGGAGATCTTACAATAAAGGCTTTGAAAGAAAATTAGTTTTTTTTGATGAATATTTTGATAATTTTTTAGAGTGTTTGCCTGAAGACAACTCAAGCTGTAAAAAGTTAGATAATTCAAAAACTAATTTAACTAAGCTATTATCACAAAAGCTTAAGGTAGATAACTATCATTTAGTTTTTTACGGAAAAAAAAATGTCCTTAAAAACGATGGTGGTTGGTTTCATGAGTATTCCGACAAAAAAAATTTTAATAAATATCAAAAAAATGAAAGTTATTTCTCTAATGATTTAAATTTTTTTACTTATGGAGCTATTAAATATAATTTAGATAAAAATAATAAAATTTTAAATATTTCGAAGAATAGTGAATACGGAACAATTTTTATTTATGATAGTAATCTTGAAAATTGGAAAATTTCTTTTCAAAACAATTTTCAAAGTAATAACAGCTCAAGAACAGATTTCAATTTCTTAACTGGTTGTATAAACATCTATGATTCATATTTTAAAAATTTATCTATTGAAAGTCAAAATAATGATTGTGAAGACTCTGTAAATATTGTGAGATCAGAAGGTCAGATAGATTATTTAAATATTAAAAATGCAAAATTTGATGCTTTAGATTTTGATTTTTCAAAATTAAAAATTAAAAATATTATTGTTAGCGGTTCCAACAATGATTGTTTAGACGTTTCGTATGGTCTTTACGAAATTGATAATTTAAATGTATCTATGTGCGGAGACAAAGGATTATCAGTGGGCGAGAATAGTAATATAGTTGTTAAAAAATTAATCGCAGAAAATGTAAATATTGGTCTAGCCTCAAAAGATAACGCTAGGGCTACGGTTAATAATTTTCTAGCAAATGCGGTTAAAGATTGTGTTAGAGCATACAATAAAAAACAAGAATTTAGTGGAGGATACGTTAATATTAAAATGTTGAAATGCACTAATTATGAAAATATTCAAGTTAAAGACCCTCAATCTAAAATATTAATTAATTGAAATGTCTTTTAGATTAGAAGAAAAAATTGAATTACATATATCTGACTACTTGAAAATTTTATCTTTAATAAAAAAAAATGGAGGAAAAGAAATTTACAAAGAACGAAAAATATCATCATTATATTTTGACAACAAAAATTATGATATGTTTTTAGACTCTGAAGAGGGTACTCTGCCCAGAAAAAAAATTAGAATTAGACACTACCCGCAAGAAAAGATTACATCTTTTTATTTTGAAAAAAAAATTTCAAGTGTAGAAGGAAAATTTAAATCCTCTAAACTAATTAATTTAGTAGAAAAAAAAAGGTATTTTGATCAAGGAATTTTCGACCAATATTATGGCCAATGCTTAAAAAATATACGTGTTTCTTACAATCGAAAATATTTTAAAATTAGAAATAATAGAATTACAATTGATAGTAATATTTATTTTCAATCTCCAAATGGGAAACTAAGTTATTTAGTTGATAAAATTTTAATTGTTGAAATAAAGGCTAACCAACCAAATGTTAAAGAAATTTTTAATAGTGAAATTCCGTATCAGAGATCTAGATATTCTAAATATTGTGTTGGTATAAACCTTCTTTATAATAAAAATTCTTTTCAAAGATTAGTTAAATAAAATACTATTTAAAAAATATTTATTTTTTAGTAAATCTCTAAAATTAGGGTAATTATTTGATATAATTTCTAAATTTTGTTTAGTATTAATTTTAGGTATTCTACAAATCCTAATAACAGCATTTTTAGGTTTTTTTTTGATTAAAATTTTTTCCGCGCGAAATTTTTCCTTAGAATAATCAGAATTGTTTTTTTTGTTAATAAAATCAGTAGAGGGGAAAAAAAAATTAATATTTTTACTCCTGGTATTTCTCAGTATTGATAGTGGATAATGAGTGTAGAAAGACTTATACAGCTTATTTTTTTCTTTATCAAATTTTTTCTGACTTATCTTAGGTGTGCAAAAATAATATATAAATATTTTTTTTTCGTTTTGATTATTGATGGTCTTGATAAGTTGATTTAAATCTCTTTTCTTTCTAATGTCAAACCTAACTTTTGTTACATTTTTAAAATATTGATTAATTGAATTTTTAAAAAAAGTTGCAAAAATTTTATTTTTTTTATTAATTGTAAATAATTTTAGAATATCATTTCCAATACCAGAGCTTGCTCCTAATATAAATATTTTAGCGTTAAATCCTTTTATTTTATCTTTAAGTTTTTTTGAGAGTTTTTTCAGATTTATACTTAGATTAGCTCTTTCAATTGTTTCAAAATTTACTTCTAGATTTTTAAAATTTAGAGAATTTTGTATTATTGGAAGTCTATTGTCTCTGTATTTAGATTTAATTGAAGCATAATTCTTTAAAAAAGTTTTATTTTTTTGAAGAAAATTTATTTCTATTTTTCTTATTATAGAACTATCTCCTGGAAAAAATGTACCAGCATATTTAGTCAATAAACAAAGCATTATACTTAGCTTTGAAGAAGTATCATTAAGGTCAGTAAATTTTTTACTTAATTTTTTGGTGATAGAGATTTTTTTTATTCTTTTAGGATAAATAAACTTAGTTTCAAAATTTGTTTTTGATTTGCTAAATATTAGCTCAGCTTTAACAATACCATCTTGTTCCAGTAAGAAATGAAAATATCTATTTTGTTTTTTCTTTATTTTAATTTTATTTTCATAAAAAAAAGGCTGAAAGAATGTAATCTTAAAATTTTTAATTTTATAGAAATTTATTTTTTGAAGTTTTAAGAACATAATTATCACTAGGACTCCATGGCAAATATTTTGTCCAAACATTGAATTGTATCCAACTATCTCATTTATATGTATTTTATTAAAATCTTCAGAGAGAACGCTAAATATTTTTCCTTGTTTGTAAGAAATTTTAAAATTATTTTTCATTCTTCAATAAGATAGTTTTGATTCACTATCATTTTTTTTTTGCAGTAATTAAAAAGTTTTTCAGCCCTAACACTTACATTTAAAAGTCTATTAAATTTTTTTTTATTCAAAATTTTATACATATCTTTTTTGTATTTTAATGAAGTATCCTTATTTAAATCTCTGACAAAATAAGTTACTTTTGACTTTCTTTTTTTTTGGTTAAGAATTGTCCTGCCGAAAAAATTTTTTTTATACCTATATTTAACTTTTAATTTTTCTTCAATATAATGTAAAAAAGTAGCTCCAAATTCAAAGCTTCTTCCAATTACAATGATTAAACCATTTTTTTTATGAAATTTTTCGAATAAAGATTTTTTTCCAAAACACGTTTTGTTATCGCTATTATTAAAATAATTTTTCGACTTTCCAGATATACAAAAACTAAATATTGGGTGGCTAGTTCTGAATATATTTTTCCTTTTTCTAAAGGTTTCACTAAATAAACCAACTTCACTTTTTGATTTACTTAAATCAAATACTTTTTTTTTACAAAATGAATAAGTAAATGAAGGTATTAAAATTGTTCCATTTTTACCCAAATAGAGTTTGAGCTCATTAAAAAAAAAATTAATAGGGTCTTTATGATTTATGTTTGCTATTATACTTGCATCTCCGTGCAACATAATATTATCGCCACTTTTTATCTTCAAGTCTTTAAAAAATTTATAAAGTTTTTTTTTATTCAAATCTTGTTTAGATGTTTTTTAATATCGCTTATTGATTTAATTTCATTAAATACTTTGGCAGAAAATTTTTTTTTGAAAATTTTTTCTACTTCTAATATTAAATAATAATTTCCTAATGAGTCCCATTCCTTCAAGTCTCCTATTTTTAGTTTTTCGAAATTTTTAGGGATTTTACAATTTTTAAAAGTATTTTTAAGTGCTTTTAAAATTTTATTATTCATAAATATTTAAATTTTCAACGTTAATATTAATTGGCCTTATGTATTCAAAATAATTTTTTTTATTTTTTGATCTCTTTTTTTTTTCTAATTTAAATTTATTTTTTTTTATAAAATCTAAAGCTAAGGAATTCTTTAAACCTTTTGTATAAGAAATAATTACGTTTTCAAATCTTTTTTTCTTTCCCTCTTTTAAAATAAAATTTAATATCCAATTTTCCAAATATCTCCCTAATATTCTACAACTAAGTAAGAAAAGGACTATTTTTATATTTTTATTTTTTTTATCATTTTGATAATGAATTAAACCGACTATCCCATGATCTCCGTATAAATCTTTGAGGCTAACGAGTTTTATAAAATCTTTTTGCTTAATTTTTTTGATTTCAGACAACGAATATCTTTTAAATGTTGTATTAAATTGGTTTGTTTTTTCACAGAGTTGTTGAGCCCTGGATATATTATCTTTATCAATCTCAATAACTTTTGGCTTAATTTTTATACTTTTTAAATAACTTAACTCATTTTTTGAAATTTCCTTATCCGATACAAATTTTGCTCTCTGGTGATATTGATGAGTTTTATCCTTATCTTCTTTTGTTAAGTTAAATTTCGTTAAGCCAGTAGTCTCTAAGAGCTGATTACTCCAGTCACTTACATTTTCGGCAGGCTCAATGACTTCGACTTCTTTACAATTAATTCTTATTTTTTTTCTTTCCAAAGGATTATCGTCCCAGACTACAAAACTGTCTAAACTTAAATTAAGTTCATTTGATATATCTACAATGTTCTTTGATTTATCTTTCCAATTAATTTTAAAATTAATTATATCTTTTTCCTTAAGGACCATTTCTTTATGAAGTTTAAAAACATTTTTTACATCTTTTTCATTATTTTTACTGATAACCGCCAGCAATATACCGCTTCCTTGTATCTTTTTTATTGCTTTTTGAAAATTTTTAAAAGAATTTCCTATTCCATCTTGCCCAATTTTTATATTTTCTATTCCATCTTCTCCAATTACTCCACCCCATAAGGTATTATCACAATCTAAAAGTAAAACTTTTTTATTTGTTTTCGAAATTCTATCAATTAATTTTTGTAAATTATTTGACAGAATTTCTATTCCAAATAACGATAATCTTGATCTAAATAATTCATAGTTTCTTGCATCAAAGATTTTCTTATATCCCTCGATGCTGAATATTTTATCAAGGTCTACTAAAAAAATATTTTTATAATTCTCACGTCTTTTTTTTAGTTCTTCTAAGAAAATTTTTTTCAAATTTTCAACACGATCTTCACTTTGAGAAAAATTCACAATGTTGATAAATTGGTATGAAGATATACAAATAATATATTTTCTGTTTGAAAGAAAATTTTTTTGAAAAGATTTTGCTATATTCTTTAGTCTTAAAATATTTTTTGATAAGTCTTTTTTAGACTCAGAGTAATAATCAATAATATCGTTTAAAAACAATATCTTAATTTCTAAGTCTTCATTTTTTGAGAGATTATTAGAAAATAAATTTCCATACTCAGCAAATTTAAGTTTATTTTTTTTTTGCAAACTATTCCAAGAGTTATGTTTTGGCATAATAAAAGAAGTGGAACTAATTAAAATATTCATTTTATCTTTTAAGTTTTAATTAAATTGTAATTTTTGCATGTTTTAAGAACTTTATTTGCATCATTTAAATTCAATTTAATGTTTTTAGCAATCATTTCTAGATTATTTTTTCCATCACAATATTGTAAAAAGTTTAAAATATTTCTTGAATTTATTAATTTATTTTTATTAAGAATTTTCAAAAGATTTTTTTTACTAGATAATTGTGGTTCGCACTTAATTTTTGAAATGGGCACAATAGCTTGTTGCAAATCAAAAATAATTTTTTTTACTAAATTAAAGCTACCTTGTAATCCTTTTAAAGTTACTAATTTAAAGTCATCTTTTGATGTATGATACTCATTATAAGTACCATACTTAGATCTAAAAATAGAAGCAATTGGCAAATTAATGTGGGGTGAATTAAATTGTCTCTCATCTGAGCCTCGATCTAAAAAGGTATATTTTTTAAATTTTATATTTAATTTCTTATAATTTTTGAGAATTATCTTATCAATTAATTGATCTTGATACTTTGTGAGTAAGCAAGAATGTTGTCTTTCATCTCCTACACATGTGAGTTGTAGACCTCCAATTACATTTTTTTTTAAATTATTCAAATTTTTATGGAGGTAACCTATTGCTCCAATAGTTTCAGGAACAAAAATGAATCTCAAACTTTTCTCTAATTTTTTTTTTTTAAAATAATCAATTAAAGACATACTAATTATTGGTCCCGAAAGTTCATTATTTGCCATAGATGGGTGACAAATGTAAGTAGAAATAAGTATTTCCTGTTTTGACTTTCCCTTTAAAAAAAGTTCAGCATAATTAAGATTGCCTTTTTTATTTAAATTCGTCTTAATTTTAATTCTAAATTTATCTGAATTACGATACTTTGAAATAATTTTTTTTCTTTGCCTATTTGTAACACAGAACCCCCAGTTTTTTTCATAGTAAGAAGTTTTATAAGGGATGGCATCATGTAATTTTGAGTCGTAATGTAATTTTAAAAGTAAATCTTTTTTACTTATTATTTTATCCTGAGGTATTGAGTAATTTACTATATGTAGATTGTTAATTTTATAATCAATAATTATATTTTTATATTTATCCATTACATAAGCTTTGTAAATATTCCATTCGGGAGGAATTTTCCAGTCAAATACTTTGGTGCCTGATTTTATACTTTTAACTTGTAAATTTGGAAAATTTTTTTTTATAATCTTAAGAGTTTTTCTTACACCTATTCCTGTAATGCTTCTACACAAAAAAAACAAATCTTTTTTTGCAATGTTAAGATATTTTTTTACGTTACTCATAATTTTATCAGTTTTTTTTTAAATTTTTTCTTGCAAGACTTAAGGTTTTTTTTGTACCAACATCTAACCAATTTTCAAAAATATAAAACGCTTTTACCTTATATTTTTTTTGAATTAACTCGGAAATAAAGTCCGGCATGTCTAAATATCTATTTTTTTTAATAATTTTTATTAATTTTCTATTTATTAAATAAATTCCTGCAGACAAAAGATGTTCTATGTTTGGTTTCTCTTTTATATCTTTAATGTTCTGATTTTTATCTACATCTAATTTTGAAAATCTAAAAATCTGACTTTCTTTTTTTACACAGACTGTCATATCAGATTTCATACTCTTATGGTAATTTAGTAATTGAATAAAATTCATATTTGTAATTAGATCTCCGTTTAAAACTAGTATTGGATAATTTATATTTTTTAAATTTAATAATGAAAGTGGACCGGCAGTACCTAGAATTTTTTTTTCTTTAAGAATTTTTATATTTAAATCTTTATAATTTTTTTTAAAATATTTTTTAAAATTTCCAGATAAATAATTTACTGAAATATAAAAATTTATAAAACCTTCCTTTTTAAGATTTTGTAATAGCAATCCTAAAATTGAATTTTTATGATCAATTTTTACCAAGGGTTTTGGTATTTTTCTAGTTATAGGCCTTAATCTTTTTCCTTTTCCACCGGCTAAAATAAACACTGGGTTTAGCAAAGATTTTTTTGTTTCTAAGTAATGACTTATCTTTAAAAATTTTTTGTTTTTATCAACTACAGGTAAAAATTTACGGAGAAAATTTTTATTATTTTTTCTTCCCTCTACGTAAAAATTAGGATTTTTGTTGTAAACTTTTTGTATATTATCACTAATATTTATGTTTTTAAGCAATCCTCTTCTAATGTCTCCATCAGTGATTGTACCTAGTAATTTTTTGTCTTTATTGATTACAGCTAGAGTTTTTATTTTAGACTTTTGAAGTAATTCTAATGCCTTTTTAATTTTTGTATTTATATTGATAACATTTGATTTCATACTTATTAAAAATCACCTAATTTGATTAGTCTACCTTTTAAAAGGTTTTTTTTTGCTTTTTTTCCTAAAATTGTTTTTAATTTTTTTGGATCTAAACCAGTTCCTGGCCTTCTTAAATCTAAATCTGCTTTAAGTATTTTGTGACCTTTTAAAACATTAGAAATTAAAACAATACTTCTTCTCATCCTTTTGGACTGCTTCAGCTCATCTATTGAAATTTTTCTCTCATAAAACCCTAATAAATTTGATATTTTTCCAGTTTTTATAACTATCTCTCTCATCTCTTTCGGATCAGCTGATATAGAGTGATCCCAACCTGGTAGTTTTTTTGAAGTAGTAAAGTGTTTTTCAATAACTGTAGCCCCTAAGGAAGCTGCAGCTATTGAGGCTGTGGTGCCTATGGTGTGATCAGAAAAACCAACATTAAATTTAAATCTATTTTTGATCATTGTTATATTTTTCAAATTCATCATGGTCTCTAAGGGTGGATAAACACTAACACAGTGAAGAATGGTAATATTTTTTTTTCTTCTTTTTTTTATAAACTTTAATCCATAATCAAGTTCTTTTTTTGTTGCAAAACCTGTTGATATTATAAGTGGAAGTTTTATTTTACAAGAGTCGTTGACCAAGTCATAATTATTAAAATCCATTGAGGCAATCTTGATAAAATCACATTTAATTTTTATCGCTTCATTGAGCTGTGACTTGTTAAACACCGCTGTGCCAAATTTTATTTTTTTTGTTTTTGCAAATTTTCTTAAAACCCTCAGTTTTTGAAAGCTTAGTTTATAATTTAAATACTCCTTTAAGACATTAGGATCTTTTTTATATATAAAATCAGAGTTTAATGTCTCATCCCATGATTGAAATTTTACGGCGTCACAACCGCATTTTTTTGCAGATGATATCATTTTTTTTGCAAGCGCTAAGCTTCCATTATGATTTGAGCCAATTTCAGCTATTATAAAAATACCTTTATTTGACATGAGCCCACCAAAAATCTTTTAAAATTTTTTTTTTTAAATAATTTTTAAAATATTTTTTATCTTCTTTAATTTTTTTTAACTTTTTCTTAAGTAAATATATTTTATCATTATTGTTCAATTTCGAGGAATTAAAATATTTGTAATGATTGATTTTAACATTAAAATCATTGATTATATTTTTTTTTGAAAAATCATTAACTCCGGAAGTGTTATTGTCATACTGTCTATAATTAGTATATGTTTCATTTGTAAAAATACCTTTGTAATTATTTATTAGTAGTAACGTTGCCATACACCAATCAAAAGCTACTAGCTTTGGACTAATTTTTTTTATAATCTTTTTTAAAGAATTTGTTTTTACAGCTGTATTAGAACATCCTATAAAGTTTTTATCTTTAATATCATCTAATTTTATTTTTTTTTTATTTTTAATCCTTTTGAATAACTTCAAATTTTTTGTGATTTTGTTTCCAAAAATAATCAACTCATTTACAACAAAATCATATCTATTAAAAAATTTAATTGTTTTTTTTATTCTATCTTTATCAAATTTATCGTCGCCATCTGCAAAATACAGATATTTGAATTTTTTTTTTAAAATTTTCTTAATTGCCCTTATCCTAGCTTTTTGCCAAGTATCATTTACGTGAAAAAGCTCGAATTCGACTTTGATTTTATCTAATTTTTTTTTACTTAGTCTGCACCCATTTAAACATATGAATAATTTAAAATCTTTAAAAGATTGAGCGTTAATAGAAAATATAAAGTCATCAAAATATTTTAAAATAGATGGATAAAAAGTTGTATAAATTATAGTTTTCATTTTGAGAGCTTTCTAGCTAAATCAAAATCTTCTTTATTATCAATATCAAAAGAATATTTTTTTTCCATTTCATAGCAATATGTTTCTTCTGTCATAAATGTTTTCAGTTTTTTTAATTTAAGATAATTGAATACATACAAATTACCATTAGGCTGGAAACAGTTTTGTAGTTTTTGTCTATTTTTTGTGCTCCACTTAACACCTTTTATTTTTTGCATAAAATTTCTCTTGTCTTTTTTAAAAGTAAACTCAATTGGTCTAGTCCTTTCTACTGAAATTAGGAAATTCAAACTTTTTTTCTTAAATAACTTAATAGCTTTATCTATTAGATTTATATTTCTAAAAGGCGACGTAGGTAAAAAAACACAAAAACTAGTCTTTTTACTTAGGTTTTTTTCGTATTTTTTTAAACAATAAAAATAAACATTTAAAGCACTAGATGTATCTAAAGCTAATCTTGCAGGCCTTTTATTAATTATGATATTTTTAGATTTAATTGAGTTTTTAATTAAATAATCATCGTCCGTTGTAAGAATAATACTTTTAATTTCTTTTGATTTTAATGCTGATTTTAAAGCATTATTCACTAATGATAACTTATTTATTTTTTTTCGATTTTTAAATTTAAGGCCTTTTGAGTTTTTTCTAGCCGGTATAATGCAGATCATATTATTTTTTTCTTATAATGAAGCTTCCAATTACTAATGTATCGAGACCACAAGTATAAAATGATTTAATTGCATCTTGAGGCGACATAACTATTGGTTCGTTATTTAAATTAAAAGAAGTGTTTAAGATCACTGGTACACCTGTCATCTTTTTGAACTCAGAAATCAGCTGAAAAAATTTTGGATTTATAGATTTATTAACAGTTTGAATTCTTCCGGTGTTATCAACATGCACAACAGCAGGAATTCTTTTTAACCAACTCTTTTTAATTTTATAAACTCTTTCCATAAAGTTGACTTCTCTTTTTTTTGGCATCTCAAAAATTTCATTTTTATCTTCATCAAGAACAGCGGGGGCAAATGGTCTAAAATTTTCTCTAAATTTTACTGCTTTATTAACGAGATCTTTATTGTTTTTTTTTCTTGGGTCTGCTAAAATTGATCTATTCCCTAATGCACGAGGCCCAAACTCCATTTTTCCTTGAAACCATCCTATAATTTTTCCATTTGCTAATTCTCTTGCAGTATCTAGATAAATATTTTTTGCACGTTCATATTTTATTTTAAAATTATCGAGGGTTTTTTTTATCTCTTTTTCATTATACTCTGGCCCAAAAAAATTTGATTTAGTCTCTTTAACTAGTCTTTTAGATTTTTTAGAAAATTTGTAATATGCTAGCAGCCCAGCACCAATTGCAACCCCTGAGTCGTCAGGTGCATAAGATATATGGCTATCTTTATAAATTTTATTTCCATCAAACTCGCCGTTGAAAACACTATTCATCATCGCGCCACCTGATAAAACAATATTTTTATTCTTGCTTCTCTTTTTTGCTAATTTAATTAAATGAAGAACTATACTGCTAAATTTTCTTTGTAAAGCGCCTGCAATTTCATAATGGCTTCTCAACAATTTGGTATCTTTGTTTCTTTTAGATCCAAACGAATCAACAAATTTTTTTGAAAACATATATTTTTTTTTATCAAATAAATAATAATCAAAATAAGATAAATCTAATTCAAAACCTTTTTTTGATTTAAAACATACTTTATCAAAAATTTTATCAAATTTATTTGGCCTTTTTGAATACGAAGATAAAGCCATTACTTTCCATTCATCTGAATTGGCTCTAAAACCTAAGAATTCTGTAACAGCGCCGTATAAAAGACCTAACGAATGAGGAAAATCTATACCATATAATTTTTTTATATTTTTTCCTGATCCTTTAAAAATCCCACAAGTTTCATCCTCTCCCCTTCCATCGATAGTAAGGATATCAGCGTTATTAAACGGCGATTGAAAGAAAGAGAAAGCAGCATGACATTCATGATGATTTAAAAATTTAATTTTTGTTTTATTCCATGAAATTTGAAAATTGTTTGGTGAATCAGTGTTCATTGCTGTCATGATGTGTGATGGGATACTTGTAGGCATTTCACCTCTCCATCTTAAATTTTCAATCCACCTAGAGGATGCATCATTTAAATGTTTGGCTGGATTCCAGGGAACAACTATCAAATCTAAATCATTCCAAACTAAATTATTTTTTTTTAAAGACCATTCTATTGATTTGATTGGAAAAACAGTACTATTTTTATGCCTATTAAATCTTTCTTCAGTTGAAGCTGAGACTACTTTACCGTTAATAATTAAAGCGCTTGAAGAAATTGTTAGGTAAGGATAAATAGAAAGTATTTTCATATTATTTTATTAAATCCAGTTTGGATCTCCTGTTTGAATACATTTTATATTTTTTTTTAATAATCTATTTTTATTTTTAGTAAAACAATTCGTATTATCTAGTATAAATTTTAAATTATTATTTTTTATCAATTTTGCAATTTTTAAGTCATCTTTAAATTTTTTGTGATGAACCATTAATAATATGCAATCATAATCCGAGAAATTTCCATTAAAAACATTATTTGTGCCTGCAATTTTCTTTAGCTCCTCTATTTTATATAAAGGATCATAAACAGAAAACTTTTGATTTTTTTCTTTGAAAGTTTTTATTAATTCTAAAGAGGGTGATAAAACATGTACCTTTAAATCAGCTTTATAAGTTAAACCCATAATTAAAATTTTTTTAAATTTATTCTTGAGTATTTTTTTTGCAATAGTTTTATTAATTTTTCGATCTAAATTTATTGAAGAATTTAAAATTTTTAATTCTTTTTTATTTGAAGCACCTTGCTTAACATATAAAGATGATAAGGGTATACAGTAACCTCCGGTTCCAAAACCAGGGTAATATGTGTTCATATTCCATTTAGTTCCGACTAATCTAAGCACTTCTCTCATATTTGTATCTGGATAGGCTAGGCTAAGTTCATTTGCATAATTTATTTCTAAATGCCTATAAGAATTTTCTATACTTTTAACAAATTCTGCTTCTTTATAATTTGAAGCAATATGAACATTTTTTGTAACGATGTTTAAAATACTTTTTATTGTTTTATTAGAATTTTCATTGCCACATCCAAAAACTCGATCTAAAGTTTCAAGAGTTTTGTCTTTATTTTCAAACCAATCCCTTCTTGGTGCTACTGCATAATGATAGTCATCGAGACTTTTACCGTATTTTTTGAATATCTTTTTTATAATCTTATCAGTTGTATTTGGAGTGAGAGTAGACTCTATTATAATACACTGTTTTTGGTTAAATTTATTGGGTCTTATTTTAAATATTAATTTTACAACATCAATTAATGATTTGAAATTTGGATAACCTGATTTTTCAGTGGGAACACAAACAAAATGACACAAAATATCATTCATATCTTTTAATTTTTTCAAATTAGATGTTGCTTTAACAAACTTATTAAGTTTAAATTTGTTAATATCAAATCCAAGCCATTTTTGAAGACCGTATATATTTATTTTTCCTTTGTTTAATGATTTAACTTTGCTGATATCAATATCATATCCAATTGAATTAACTTTTTGCTTTGCAAAAAAAGCAATTGTTGAAAGACCTATATAACCACAGCCCCAAACTAAAATTTTGCCACCTTTTCTTTTTAGTATATTTCTATATTTCATTTTTTTTTATTATTATGTAAATAGTATTTGCGTAAGCTTTTTCTAAGTCTGTATTTTTATTTTTTATTTTAAATAATGGGCCTAATATAAATTTTAATATTTTTCTAAAGACTGCTCTAGGAAATCCTTTTTTTGTTTTTAGTGTAATTAATGACTCAAGTATATAAAATAAAGTATAGATTTGACTTCTGCATACCCCCTCTTCAACAATATTATATTTTTCATTTTCAAACATGTTTTTTAAACCATCTATTGTCCATCTAGTGTAGTCAATCGGATGATGTTTAGGAGATAACAAAGGAGTACAAAGATAGAAATAACCTCCTGGCTTTAAAATCCTTTTCGCTTCAGAAACAGCTTTTTTATAGTCTTTAATATGTTCTAATACTGAATTACTTACAATAAGATCTACACTTGAAGATTTTATTGGTAAATTTGTTAGTGATGCTACTACATTTACATTTTCATAGTTCCCAATATCAATATTAATAAATTTATCAATCTTATTATTTCCTCCCCCAAAGTTTATAGAAAATGACTTATCCCTGATATTTAAATGTGTCATAAGATTTTTAATTCGGGGCCCCGATATGTAATCGGGAATAGAAAAATTTTTTTCTCTTTCTAAGTAATTGGTATTTTCTTCATCCCAGCTTTTTTTGTTAATATAATTTTCAACAAAATATATTTTATCATCTTTTACAAAAAATTTATTTTGGCATTTTTCACATGATATGTGCTCTTGATTAATTATTAAATTAGCTTCCTTATCACAGAAACAAGAAAAATTTTTTAAATTTTCTAAAAAATCTTTATTTATTTTCATAATAATATTTTTGAGTAGAAGTTTTCCAAAATGATTTTTGATTAATAATCTTAATAAATTTCATGGCACTATCTCCCTTTCCATAGTAGTGTAATTTAGACGGTTTAAATTTTTTGCAAAAAGAATTTATTTTTTCAATATTTAAATCAGAGATTTCTAAGTTCAAAATTGATTTACTTTTTATCCTATTATTTTGTCTAGACCCTACATTAATTGAAGGAGTTTCAAGTGGAGGTGCCTCATAAATGGCTGCACTTGAGTTACCTAAAATAAATTTTGCATTTTTTAAAAGGCTAATAAAATTTTCAAATCTTATACTTCTTAAAAACTTTATTTTTTTATTATTTATATTTTTTTTATAAACATTTAGGATAAATTTAGATCCTGGATCATTGTTTGGATAAATAATAACAAAATTTTCCTTGGATTTTTTTATGAAATTAATTAATTGTGAAGTGTTGGATTTTAATGATGGTATCTCTGAAGTAACTGGATGCCAAATTAAAATTGCATATTCTTTGAATTTTATACCATACCTTTTTTTGGTACTTTTAAGACTTACTTTATTCCTAAATAGAATATCTAAATCAGGCGATCCTATTATAAACACCTTATTATTATTTTCTCCCATTGCAATTACTCTCGAGTGTGCTTTTTTATTCCCCACAAAATGTAAATGACTTAATTTAGTTACTGCATGTCTAATTGTATCATCAATAGTGCCAGATAGTTCTCCACCTTCGATATGAGCGGTTAAAATATGATTAAGAGATCCGACAATAGCGGATGCTAAAGTTTCTATTCTATCTCCATGATAAACAATTAAATCGGGTTTTATTTTTTTTACTATCTTTGATAATATTGAAATTGTATTTACTAAAATTTCATTTAAGTCATTTTTAGATGATTGATTAGAAAATTTAATAATTTTTTTTCCAAAGATTTTTATTACTTCACTATATGTACTTCCATACTCCTTTAATAAGTGCATTCCAGTAACTGCAATAAAAGCTTCAAATTTTTTGCTTTTTTTTACTGTAGATATAATCGATTTTAATTTTCCGAATTCTGCTCTAGTTGCTGTAACGAATAATATTTTTTTTTTCATTTTTGAATTTTTTATACAATAAATTTTTTCTTGATATATGCTCCACTTGGAATATTAAATTTTGCTTTCTTTCCTATTACTTTTATTAAATTTCTAGCTGGTATTTCTCCAGTGCCAGGTCTTTTAACCCACACGTTATTTTTATTAAGTGTCTCATTCTTTTTGATGTTTCTAGTTGATACAACCGACGCAAAAGCAAATTTGGAGGTAACAATTTCTTCTTTCGTTATTTCTTTTTTACCCTTAAATTTTAAAGCATCATTTATTGTTTTCGAAGCTTTCAATAAGTCTTTCAATTGATTTGTATCCATTGATGCGGATATATCTGGACCCTTTCTTTGCTTGTGATCTATAAAATGTTTTTCAATTATTTTTGCACCTAGACCTAGTGCAGCATAGCTACAAAAATTATCTTTAGTGTGATCTGATAGGCCAATAATTGCCTTGGGAAATTTTTTTTTTAATTCTATCATTGAGTTTAATCTTACAAGATGAGCTGGAGTTGGATATAAATTGGTACACTGTAAAAGAGCGTAGGGAATACGGTATTTCTCAATTATATTTACTGCTATCTGAACAGAGCTAATTGAATTCATGCCAGTACTTAATATAATTGGTTTTTTAAACTTACAAATATACTCAATTAATGGATAATTATTGCATTCTCCTGAACCAATTTTAAATGCTTTTACTTTAAAGTTTGCCAGCCTTGTAGCTGCCTCTTTGCAAAAAGGGGTACTAATAAAAATGCATTTTTTTTTCTCAATATAATCCATCAATTTTTTCTCATTTTTTTCACTCAGGCAGGATTTTTCTATAATTTCATAAATATTTTTATTTGAATTTCCTGGTTTAATTTTTTTTGCAATATTTATCATTTCAAACTCTGGGATATGAGTTTGATGTTTAATTATTTCAGCCCCAGTCTTTATAGCTTTATCAGCTAGTTCAATAGCTAAATCTAGCGAGCCATGGTGATTAATACCAAGTTCAACAACTATTAAAGGTGTTTGATCTTTTCCTATTTTTCTTTTTCCAATTTTAAACATTATTTCATCAATTTTTTAATAATTTTTAAATCATTTTTACTATCTATATCCAGAGCTGTTAATGGATCGACATTATATCCAAATATTTTGCCGCTAAATAAATTATAATTTTTGAGTATGTATTTGGGACTAATTGCGTACATACTTGCAACATGCTCATATACTTTTGGTGCATCTTGCCTACAAACAATATTTTTTTTTAATGGTTTAGAAATTTTTAAAAATCCTTTATTGCTTTCTTCTAACAAATTAAAGTAGGGATTTTTCCTTGCTTCGGTTACAGAAATTAAACCATCAATTTTATTAAATTTAAAACTTTTTTTATAACGTTTTAAAATTTTTTTTATATCTGATTTCTTTCTTAATGGGCACGTACAATCTAAATCAAAGAAAATATCGTCTATATTCATTTTATAATATTTTAGTAAAATTTTTAAACTATGTTTCCAAACAGAAAATTTGGATGCTTTTGAATTTGAAAGAAACTTTGGCCTTTGAATAACAATATTCGCACCAGCCTTCTTTGAAATATCGATAATTTTTTTAGAATCTGAACTAACTACTACCTTAAATATATCTTTATTTCCAACTATCTGATTTAATGTCCAGTTTATTAAAGGAATATTTTTTAATCTTAAAATATTTTTATTTTTTAATCCCTTTGACCCACTTCTAGCTCCAATATGCGCAAATACTCTCATTTTTTTATTTCAAATTAAGTTCGCTAGTTTTAAGAAAAAAGTTTAAATCTTTTAAATTTGGCATTACCATAATTTTTTCTTTAATCTTATTTTTATGATCTTCGAATAATTTTTGATTTATTTGTTGAAGATAATTAACTTTTTTTTCAAATTTTTTATAACTATCTTTTATAGAATATATCTTGCTTTTTTTTACTATGCCCATGAAATTAGCTCTATCATGAAAACACCAACTAAAAAATAGTGATTTTTTATTCATAGAAAAAGCCTCATGACCAAAAGTTGAGTCGTCAGAAATAAATAATGATGATTTATCTTGAATTATAAACTTATATTTTTTTCTTTCGTTAGAACTTAAAAAATTACATTTATAAATTAAATGATTAAAAAAATTTTTTTCTATTTGTAAAAAATTTTTATTCTTATGATTTCTTAAAATAATTTGACAAGTTTTATTGTTTTTTTGACAGTAAAGATTTAAATAACTGCATAAAATTATAAAGTTTATTGACCGTAATTTAAGCCAATCTTCATCTGCTCTTAATTTTTTGGTATTATATCTTTTACAGAAATTAAATATTTCTTCTTTACTTTTTTCAAAAAATTTATCTATAAATTTAATTACATCGATTGTGGCAGAAGATACCAAAACAAGATTATTTGTTTTTAATGCATTTTTATTTAAAAATTTCCATGATTTTTGCTTATTTATATGAAGTAAAAGTCTCAGATTTCCCATTATAAAAATTTGTTTATTTCTTTCGATCTTATCCTTATTTGAATAAATAAAATTAGTGTCAGTTTTTAAAAAAGGTTTATTGTTTATTCCAACTCCATTTTGTATTTTTATAATTTCAATATTTTCTTTTAAAACGTTTTGGATAAAATTGGGTATATTATTATATAAAGCGAAGCTTATAATTTTTCTAATTTTTTTTTTCTTTATCAAAGAAGATAATAAACATAAATAAATAATTATTTTCCACTTTGAAAAGAAAAATCCTCTATCTCGTATAAATATTTTTAAAAGATAAAATAAAGCTTCGGGAAGCAAGCTTAAATTAATAGGAACGTTATTAGTTATAGAGGAATAAAAAAAATTCTCTCTAAAATAAAATTTTAAAAGATCTCTGCCAACCGGTCCTATTACTAATATATTGTAATCTTTGTTAAGATCGAATAAGCAAAAGGCTCTTATAAAAAATAATAATTTCATTTATTTTAAAGTTATTTTCAAAAGGTAAAGTTTATTTAAAAAACCAAGCCCATTAATAAAATATTTTGATTTATTAAAATTTACTGTCCAAGTTCTACATAAATCTTGATTATCTTTTTTTACGTTTATTTTTTTTGGAAATTTAATTTGGATGAAATTAGTTTTTTTTACTCTTCTATTCCTATTTAAAATTTTTAAAATAGTTTCTTTTGAAAAAACATTCCATCCCTGTTCTTCAATTAAATTATTTTTGCTATCTTTATTGTTTCTATACCTAACGAGATAATCTAAATTATAATCATTAAAGTAATGAATAATAAAAATCTGACCTTTTGATTTACATCTTAAAATTATATTTTTTAAAAATTTTTCTACTTCATCAAATATATTTATTACTCCCGTGGCATGAACAATGTCTGCTTTGATTTTTGATTTTGAAAAATTTATATCATCGTAATAAAACTTTAATTTATTAAATTTTTTTTTGTTCTGCTTTATCAAAGCTTTGTGAATATCAGTGCCCATCAGAATTTTACCAGGAATTTTATCAGAAATAAATTTTAAAAAATCACCATTACCACACCCAACATCTATTAAACTCTTAAAATTTTTTCTTTTCAAAATATTATAAATTACTTTTGTTGTATATTTCGGTTGTTTTTTATATTTTTTATCTTTTAAATAAAAATCGTCGTGATTTCTTACATCTTTTTTTTTTCTAATCATCTTCACCATCCATATTTACATTGTGTCTTAATTTCCAGTGATTTGACTTTTTAACCCAAAGATGCGGGGATCTAAATTTATCGCAAATTTTGTGGAATTCTTCCTCTCTCATATTTAAAAAATCCATGGTCTCCCTAAAGTATTTTTCAGGAAATTCACCATCATATTTAGATACTAATAACTTTCCTTCTTGAAGTGTTAAATGATTGTTTCTAATTTCATGTGCGCTGTCGTATGTAGCCCTACCTATTCCATATTTAATAAATGTTGTATAGTAATGTAGGTCATCAACTTTATCATCGATACTTGCATATTTGCTGTAAGTACCTTGGGATCTAAAAGGTCTAGGTTGAAAACCTGTTTTTTTCGACAGCATAGTAGTATATTTCTTGGGGATCCCATTTTAAATAATATCCTAAGGCTAAAACTTTAATGTCTGATTTTTCAAAAAGTTCCTCGTTAAGCGGAAGATAATTCTGAAGATCTTTTTCACTAATATTATGCTTTTCTCTAAGTTCTTTATATTTTGTCCCGGCAATATAGATTTCATCTAGGTTAGAATAGGTATGAAAAGATTTACTTCTTAAAGATTTACTTGTTTCAATTAAAGGACCGCCATAGTCAGAGTGGGTTTCCCCATAAAAAATTAATTTAATATCGTATTTGAGTGCAATTTTTGGAGGATAGTTATATTGACCTAAAATAAAAGTTTGAAAAGGATGTAATAATTTTTTAATAGATAAATAGGCTAATTTTCTACTTACACCTCCATTAGGATAAAATGAGACATTGTCTACTCCGCTATCAACCCATGACCTAAAATTTTTATATCCATAATCTGTATACATTAATGGTGGCCACGTAACCGTAAGAGGATTCATCCCAAATTTACTTTTAAGTATATGGGATTGATACCTACTGTCTTTTCCTCCACTGCCCGGAACTAAACAATCGTATTCACCGTTTTTTTTTCTAAATTTATCACATAATTTGTACAATTCTTTCTCTCTCTTTCCCCAATCAATCGTTTTTCCTTTAAGAGTTGACATTTTACATGCATCACAAATTCCGTCTTTATTTATATTTAAATAGACCGCACCTTTTCTGTTTTTAGTATGTTTAAACTCAGATACTGAATGGGGTCTTTGATTTGATAATGTGCATGACTTGCAAAAAATTACTTTACTAGGAAGACCATAAAAGGTTTTTTTATTTATCATAATTTGAATATCTTCTTAAATTCTTTAATTATTTTTAATCCATTCTTTCCACTTTTTTCAGGGTGAAATTGAGTCGCAAAAATATTATTTTGACATAAAGATGAGCAAAATTTAAAATTTCCATATTTAGTATATGACATTACGTTTTTCTCATCGTCCGGTAAAACAAAATATGAATGAACAAAGTACATAAATTCATTGTTGTTGGTATTTCTTAGAATAGATTTTTTTTCTATATCTTTATTTTTAAAAATTTTGTTCCAACCAATATGAGGTATACTTTGATACTGTATATTTTTTTTATTAAATCTTTTTACTTTTCCTGAAATTATTGATAGTCCTTTAGTTACTTCAAACTCTTCACTAAAATCTAATAAGAGTTGCATTCCCAAACAGATTCCTAAAATTGGCTTTCCATTTTCAATTTGTTTTTTTAAAGGATGAATGAGATCGAGTTTTTTAAGATTTGAAATTGCTTTTGGAAAAGATCCAACACCGGGTAGAATTATCGCGCTTGATGAATCTAAATCGTTAATTTTTGAAGATACTTTACAATTTATATCATTTTTATTACACGCTGCGAAGATGCTATGTAAATTGCTTATTCCATAATCTAAGATAATTGTATTTTTTATCATTTAATAGGTGGTTGTGAAGTTATTTGATAGTATTTTTTTGATTTTTTTAATGTTCATTTTTTCAAATTTGTTATTTTTTTTATTTTTTTTTAGATATTCAAAATTTCCATCTTTTTTTGAATTAAAATCTTTATCTTTTCCTTTTTTAAGATTTGAGTAGTGTAGAATTGAAGATAACGCTACTCCGCTTATGAAATCAATTTTTGATAAATTTTCTAAATCTAATGATGTTCCAGCGCCACCTCCAATAATAATCGGAACGTTAATCTGTTTATTAAAATTTTTAATCATTTCAATATCAAATCCTGATCCAGTCCCATCTTTCAATATAGAATATAAAAATATCTCACCCGCTCCTCTATCAATACATTCTTTGGCCCAGTTTAGTGGATTTAGTTTTGTACTATCTCTCCCATTATTATAGAAAACATAATTAGATTTATTGTACAAATTTGTTTCAATGGTTATAGTAATTGTAGAAGATCCAAACTCTTTTACAGCCTCCGCAATAAATTTTGGATTTTTTATTGCTTGAGAATTTATAGAAACTTTATCAGCACCTGACCTAAGCACCATATAAATATCTTTTAATGTTCTTAAACCACCACCCACCGTAAGAGGTACAAAAATATTTTTTGACATTCTAGAAATAACATCTAAAAGAGCATTTCTTCCATATAGACTTGCTACTATGTCAGTAAAAAAAAGTTCATCAGCACCATTATTGTAGTATAAATTAGCTAATTCTTCCGGTTCACCAACGACACGCAAACCTTCCATTTGTACACCTTTAACTACATTTGATCCCTTGATGTCAAGTTTGGGGATAACCCTTATAGGTTTCTTATTTAAGTCCATTATTAATAAAATAAAATAATTTGTAATTAAAATATATTTATTTATTGTTCATTATTTGAACATTAAATATCAAATTTAGGAACATGTAAAGAATTTATTAAAAATGTTCATATTTTGAACATAGTTTTGATTTGAAATGAATACGTTTTCTATGAGATTGAAAATAAAAAATAATGTAACGAGTATTCAAAATAGAGCTAAATCTTTGAATTATACCGATTTACTCTCAAGAAAAGCGATTAATTTCGTTGGTAAAAACCTTAACACTTGTTTTGGTCTAAACTTTAAAAAAAAACAGTGGTTAATAATTTTATACCCGTGGGTAAGTAGATTTGTAGAAAATTGTTACATTATTTTTAATTCAAAAGGCTTATCAAATTCCTACGATAGAAATTTAAAGAATTATATCCCTTTTGATATGATGGAATTTTATAAAATTATTGAGTCTGAATCGTGGAATAAATTTTTAAGCAATGAAGTAAAAAAATTTAGACAAAATAAAGATTTAACTGAACTTGATTTTTTAGAATTAAAAAAAAATCATTTTTTTTCAATAAAAAAAATTTTTAAAAATTTTTTAAGTTCAGTTTGTAATATTCTAGGATTAAATAATAATATATTAATTTCAAATGTAGGATTAAATTTAACAAATACATTAAAAATATACTGGTATTTAAAAAAAGTCTCATTTATAGAATTTGACAATTTATTAAAACAAGAAAATTTTACTCTTCATATGAAATTTAGAAATGAATATTATAAAAATTTTCAATCAAAAAATAATTTTGAACTTTTTTTAATTAAAAATCTTATGAGATATATTCCTTTGAATTATTTAGAGCATTTCGAACAAATGAACAAAATAATAAAAGACAGAAATATTTCAGCAAAATTTTTAATTACAGCTTATGATCATGTAACAAATGATTATGTAAAAGTTTTTTATGCTCAAAATTATAAAAAAATTAAATTTTGTTCTATAAGACATGGCACTTCATTTTTAAATTTAAATTATAACATTCAAAATTTTGAAAAAGAAATTTCTTATAAGTACCTTGTGCAAAACCCATCTTCTCCCAAGGAGTCTTTTTTACCACATCATTTAAGTCTAATGAAAAATAATAAAGAACTAATTAAAAATAAAATTTGTATAATATTTTACGAACCAAAAGAATTTGATCATTTTAGGGATGGTCCAATTTACAAAGATAATCTTAAAATTATTAATTCTGTAAATAAGATAATTGAAAATCTTTACAATATATTTAAAAAAGATTTAGTAATAGTTTCAAACCGTAGTAAGAATTTCAGATACACAAAAAAATTAAAAAAAAAATTTAAAGATAATTTAATTGACGAACCGCTAGTTTTTAATAAATATTTAAATAAATCAAAATTGTTTATTGCGACAATGCCATATTCAACATATTTGCAAGCTTTTCTTAAAGGACCAACTATTCTTTTTCTCAATAAGCGATTATGGGTGCATTCTAAAAAATTTAATTTAATAAAAAAGGAAATGATAAAAAATAAATTGATTTTTGAAGACGAAGTAAAAATGTCAAAACATATTTTTAATGTGTCTAAAAATCCAGATGAGTGGTGGGACTCAAAAAACGTTTTAAAAGTGAGAAAAAAATTTAAAAAACTTTTTGGGATAGAATATTCTACTGCTAAAGAATTTAGCTTTTATTTAAAAAAATTAAAGTAAACTATAAGAGAACAAATTTATTAAGCTTATTTGACAAGTACATTTGTTTAATTATCTTAGACACAAAAATACCATCTTCTAGGGTGGCATAATCAAATTGTTTTGATTTTAGGTTGTTTGATAAAAATTTTTTCATTAATATTTTGAACATATAATTTCTGGTAGAGTCAAATTTTATTTTAAAAGTTTTATTTTTGGTTTTAATAAGTATGTTATTTGTAATTAGATCAATTTCATAATAATTATTAATTGAAGCAATAATTAGTTTTCTATAGATTTTTGGTGATAGCATTTCAATATTTATAGAGCAATTGACTCTTTTTTTTTTAAATTTGAAAATAGAAGAAGAAATATCTGAAGCTTTTGTTTCTAAAAGACCAGTGTTTTCTATCGAACTAAAAACTTTATAAGGTCTTGCAAATAAATATTGTAAAATATCTAACTCATGACACAGCTCCCAATTAACAGAGCTATAGTAACTATTTCCTCCAGCATTAAGTTTCTTATAATTAGAATTTTTTCTCCAATCTTTTAAATTTTGACCACAATTTAGCTGAACAAAATATATATTTTTATTATTTTTTTCTTTAATCTTTTTTTTTATATATTGAATTGCAGGATTAAACCTGAATTGGAAACCAATTTTTACTTTTTTGTTAATTTTTTTAATTTTAGAGAGTTTTTTAAATAATTCAAAATTTTGGTCTATTGGTAGGGGCTTTTCACAATATACATTACATTTTTTTTTTTATAAATATTTTTAAAAACTTATTTCTAAATTTTGTTTTATTTGCAATTATTACATGAGAAAATTCACTTTTATCGATTTCATTATAATGAACAGGATTAATATTTTTATTTTTAAATTTTTTTGAAAAATTTTGTGCACGAATATAATTGCTAGAAAATACCGAAATTTTAAATTTAGGATCGATTGATAATATATTCTTTACGTGTCTTTCAGATATTGAACCAGTGCCTATTATGAGCAAATTTTTTTTCCTCATTTATACCTTATTGAAGTATTTATTCAAAATTAACAAACAATGCAGTTTTTTTTATGATAGGAATTGATATAACTTTTTCATATCACATTTTTCCTTACACTTATGTCCTTTAGGAAATTTTCCTGTTACGTGCATTTTTCTAAGTTCTTTATACTTTTCACCGTTCCATATCTCTTCTAAAGAATTATCGTTTACATTCCCTAAAACTAATTCACTATTGGAAACTTGAGTACAAGGTACTACATTACCATCAGCCATTACGGTTAAAGAAAGCCAAGGATACTCACAGTACTGAGTTGCGTAATGCGACTGGCTTTTTAAATCTTCATCATTTTCATACAACCATCTGTTGTCTTGACTTTTTATATAAGCAAATACATCTTTATCACTCCAAAACTTTAAAAAATCTTTATGCATCTGTTTATCAGTTTTCTCCATTGCTAAATCAATCATGCAAGGAACTAATAGTGTTTTTAATTTTTTATTTTTTTTGTACTCTATTAATTCTAATATCTTATTAACTGCGTCCTCAAAATTAGCTCTTTTTCCCCTTATTTTTTGAATCTTTCTTTCATCCATAGCGTCTAAAGAAAACTTTAAAACTGTTAAGCCTGCGTCCATAGCTTTCTTAGCTTTTTCAACTGTCATAGTAGCTGGAGTACATGAAAAATATGTTGGTATATTTTTGTTTTTACAAATTTGTAATCTCTCAATGAGCTTTTTATCTAAAAAAGGTTCACCGAAACCATGTAATACTAGACATCTTGAAACTACAGAAAAATAAAACCCATTTTCAGAAACATCTTTTGGGTTATATTTATAATCCTTTTCTAACCAGTTCCAAAAGTTGTTTAATTCTCTATCGTCATGTTTTTTTACTTTACTTGTGAGTTGTTCAAACAAACTATCATTTATCCAAATATTCTTTCTTGTCATGAACATTGTTCTTGGACACATGACACATTTCATGTTGCAGTAATTAGTTGTTTCAATGTTATAAATAAAAGGGCTTTTGCTTCTTAGTTTGTCTAATTCCGCAATTATGTCTTGGCTTTCACTTTGCGAAATTAGATTTTGAGTAATTTTCTTTTTTAAGTTTGAGGACTCTTTAAAAAAATTAATATCAATCATATAATATCTCTTAATAGTTTATATTTTAATAATCTGTTTAATTAAAGAAATTTTTTTCAGTGCATAAATCAAGCCAATTGAGCTATTAGTACTGGTCAGCTACACGCGTTGCCGCGCTTCCACACCCAGCCTATCAACGTAGTGGT
>MDTB01207947.1_pt1 | contig 40378 bp, 38 predicted proteins | sample 811161 | NCBI WGS metagenome assembly MDTB01 (sample SAMN05326650, study PRJNA326480) | marine metagenome | isolation source: seawater | place: Mediterranean Sea | collected 2009 | reverse complement strand
GTGCCCCACGTGGTCACGGCATCGAAGGTGTCGAGGCTGTCCTTCATGGTCATGGGCACGCCGTGGAGTACACCCTGGATCTCGCCCTTTGCGAGATCCTGATCAGCACGCTCTGCGTATTTTCTGGCTAGGTCAAAGGTTGGCATGACCAGCGCATTCAGGGTGGGGTTCACGGCTTCAATCCGCGCGATGAAGGCGTTGGTCAGCTCAACCGACGATACATCGCCTTGTCGGATCGCGGCCGCCATGCCGTCCACCGATCCGTTCAGAATCTCTTCCATGCTCTTCATGCTAGTCCGTAGGACTGCTGCTCCCGCCGAGGGGTTTAACCTATTACAATCGGAACAGATTTACACTGTTCGATGTCTGACTTTTTTCTTGAGTCAATGTGTTGCTTTGAGCTATGCCCGCGCAATTGTCAGTGTCAGCAAATCTCCATCAATATCAAACTCCAGGCCTTCCTGGGCGTCATCAGTCATTTCGACGCATAGTGTTTCCCGCATGATGTGTTCCTGATGCTGGCTGATGGCAGCCGGAAGGGCTCCTTCAGCCCGGTACCCGATCGCAACACGATCAGCAACGTTGAATCCAAGGTCCTTGCGGGAGCGCTGAATACGGTTGACCACCTCGCGGGCGAGACCCTCGGCGATGAGCGTGTCGTTCAGCGTACAGTCAAGATCAATAGAGATAAATCGGTCTGAGACCGCGTTGGTACCGGGTCGGGCCTCACGATACAGCAGCAGGTCATCTCCGCTGAAGGATTCCTCATCGATGGTGATCTCCCCTGCGTCCTGATACTCGTTGATCGCTTCGCTGCTCAATGCTTCGATGGCACCTTTGAATTGCTTGAACTGCTTACCGAGCCGTTTCCCGAGAATCGGCGAGTTGGCCTTGGCAAAGAGATTGATGAACTCGCTTTCCTCCGTGCTGTAGGACACTTTGTGGACGTTGAGCTCCGCCTGGATATAGGATTCCAGGCGTGCGATTTCATCAAGTAACGCCTGGTCCTGGTGGACAACAGTCATTTCTGCGAGGGGGTATTTGGTCTTGATCTTCTCCTGGTTACGTTTCTGCCTTCCCAGCAACACGATGTGCTGCATCCGGGTCACGGCCTGCTCCAGGATCGGCTGGATGAGCGTCTCCTGGGCTTCCGGGTACTTGCAGAGATGTACCGAGACCGTCTTGTCACCGTCAAACCTGCACAGCTGTTGGTACAGGTAGTCGGAGAGGAATGGCGCAAACGGTGCCATGGAGATACACAGATCGCGAAGGGTGAGATACAGCGTACTGTAAGCGGCGTGTTTGTCATCTGTCATACCGTCCCCCCAGAAACGTGAACGGTTCAGGCGGATATACCAACGCGTCAGGTCGTCAATAAACTCGAATAACGCAGGAACCACATTGTAGAGTCGGTACTGCTCCATCTCTCTAGCAATATTGGATTTGAGGCTTTGCAGGCGCGACAGAATCCACTGGTCAGTGATATTCGTTGAGACTGTGGTGACATCGTCAGAGGGTTGCCAGCCGTCGATATCAGCGTAGGTCTTGAAGAATGTAAACGCGTTCAACCAGGGGAGTAGTGCTCGCCGCACCATGTCCCGAACACCGGCGTCCGTAAAACGTTGCTCTTCAGCACGCACGAGGCCCGAGTTGATCAGGTAGAGCCGAAGGGCATCGGCGCCAAATTCCTCCATCAGGTCATCTGGTGGCGTGTAGTTGCGCAGCCGCTTGCTCATCTTCTTTCCGTCTTCGGCCATCACGATGCCGTTCACGATGACGTTCTTGAACGGATTGGTATCAAAGAGCGCGACGCCGAGGACAATCAGCGTGTAGAACCAGCCTCGGGTCTGGTCAAGGCCCTCTGCGATAAACTCGGCAGGAAATCCATTTTCGAAGACGCTCTGGTTTTCAAAAGGGTAGTGCAGCTGCGCATAGGGCATGGATCCTGACTCGAACCAGCAATCCAGGACTTCCTCGATACGCCGGTAGGTCCCTTCCTCACCGTCCACGGTAAATGTCAGCGGGTCAACGTGTTCGCGGTGAAGGTCGTCTGGTTCGGCGCCGGTGTACTGCTTCAGTTCTGCACGAGAACCGATGCAGATGCGGTTGCCGGTGACATCGTTGACCCAAATTGGCAGCGGGGTCCCCCAGTAGCGGTTTCTCGAGATCGCCCAGTCAATGGCGCCTTCCAGCCAGTTCCCCATGCGGCCGTCCTGGATATGTCGTGGCACCCAGTTGATGTCCTGGTTGGCCGCCTGCAGTCGGTGTCGCATTGCCTCGACACGGACATACCATGAGTCGATCGTACGGTAGATGATCGGGGTATCCGAGCGAGGGCAGAACGGGTAACTGTGTACGATGGTGTCGTGTCGCCAGAGACTGCCCTGGTCACGGAGCATTCGGATGATGTTTCGGTCGGCTTCTTTGACATGTTGCCCCGAGAAATCCGAAACCTCGTGCGTAAACTGCCCCTGCAGGTCGACGGGACAGACCATCGCGCTGATACCGGCAGATTTCAGCACACGAAAGTCGTCTTCGCCAAAAGCAGGTGCCTGGTGGACAATGCCGGTACCGCTGTCAGTGGTCACGTAGTCGTCGGAGACGACCTGGAATGCGCCGTTGGATCGTTCATCCTCGAAGTAGGTGAACAATGGTTCATAGGTGAGACCGACAAGCTCGTGGCCCATGACTTCTGAAAGCTCATTGACCTCTCGCCCCTTACTAAAGTCGTCAAGAAGCTCTTTCGCAACAATGATCTCTCGTAGTGACTCTACGTCGAGGACGCGTACATACTGGATGTCGTCGCCCACGCACAGGGCCAGATTGGAAGGCAGGGTCCATGGTGTGGTGGTCCATGCCGCGATATAGGCGTCCTCCGCTTGTAGCTTGAAGAGAACCGTGACCGCAGGGTCCTGGACATCCTGGTAGTTTGAAGTGGCCTCAAAGTTGGACAGTACGGTACCCAGGGCAGTGGAAAACGGTACAACCTTAAGCCCCCGATAGATCAGATCCTTTTCCCAGAGCTGTTTCACAACCCACCAGACCGACTCCATGAACCATGGGTCCATCGTTTTGTAGTCATTCTCGAAATCGACCCAACGCCCGATCCGGGTGATCGTGCTTTGCCACTCTGTGGTGTACCGTTGCACGATCTTCCGGCACTCGTTGTTGTATCCCGCGATACCGAGTTTCTCGACAGCTTCAGCAGAACTCATGCCGAGTGCCTTGTCGATTTCATGTTCGATGGGTAGCCCGTGGCAGTCCCATCCGAACCGTCGGCTGACGTGGAAGCCCTTCATCGTGAAGTACCGAGGGACCACGTCCTTGATCGTTGAAGCCACCAGATGCCCGTGGTGCGGCAGTCCTGTGGCGAACGGGGGACCGTCGTAGAAGATGTACTGTTGTGCGTTGCTGGTGCTGGCCAGGGATTTCTGGAAAACCTGTTCACGCTCCCAGTACGCGAGCATGTCGTGTTCCATATTGACGAATGAGAACTGGTCGTTGTTCTCAGCCCCTGTCACTTCTGCGGTATCTGCGTCTTCACTCACGATCTGTCTGCTGGTGCCTGGTATTGTTACTTTTGAATGTCATAAACGAAAAAACCCGCCTTGTGGCGGGTTGGAACGCAGCGTTTCAGCACGTATCAGCCCACCGAGAATGGCGGAATGATAATAATTATGTTGCATAGGCGGTGCGTATTCATACAACAAGGTTAGCCCATCCCTGTTTGATGTCAACCCGACGCCAGATCAGGTGTCAGACGTGCTCAGGCTTCCTGAGAGCCGACGATACCAGCGAGGGTTTCGATCAGGAATCGGTGCTCGCACGCCTGCACCCTGGTCGACAAGGTCAGCGGCGTATCATCGGGGAGGACGGGTACGTGGGTTTGTTTAATGATGTCTCCCTCATCGTAATGCTGATTGACCTCATGAACCGTGACCCCGGTTTGCGTATCACCAGCAGCCAAGACTGCCTCGTGAACGCGGGATCCATACATGCCTTTGCCGCCATATTTCGGTAGCAGCGAGGGATGCGTATTGAAGATGCGATGGGCGTATCGAGTCAGTACCCGATGGTGCAGCTTTTTCATGTAACCGGCCGTCACGATGTAATCGATGGCGTGGCTGTCGAGCGCATTGACAATGGCCTCATCGAGGTCGTCCGGGTCGGGATGTGTCGCTGACGAAAGGTGCAGCGTGTCAATCTTGTGTTTCACCGCCCGCGCGAGCGCCCCTGACCGGCTGTTGTTGCTGATGACGAGCGCCACCACAGCTTGCAGCTTCCCGGTCTCACAGGCATCAATGATGGTCTGCAGGTTGGTGCCTTCGTGGGAAGCAAGTACGGCGAGTCGCCTGATCATGATCGGTATTGCCTGTGCTGGCTCGCGGTGGTTTTATCTGACGCCCGTATCGTACTCGTCCCGCAGCAGGTTTTTCTGCACTTTACCCATGGCGTTTCGTGGCAGCTCATTCACAAAGTGGACCTGCTTGGCGACTTTGAAATTGGCGAGTGTCGACTTCAGATGTGCAACAACATCGTTTTCACTGATCGACGAACCGTCGTCTAGAACGACCACTGCGGTGACCGCTTCGCCGAAGTCTGCATGAGGCACCCCAATTACAGCCGATTCATTCACGCCTTCCATGCGGTCGATCACAGACTCGACCTCCTTGGGGTACACGTTGAGACCACCGGTAATGATGAGATCCTTGCTGCGTCCAACGATGGAGATGTAGCCGTCCTCATCGCGGCTTGCGAGGTCGCCGGTTCTGAAATAACCGTCGGAGAATTCCTGCAGGTTTTTTTCCGGCATCCGCCAGTACCCGGAGAACACGTTGGGACCGGTGACAAGAAGATTTCCTGTCTCGCCGTCAGTCACGGTCTGGTTGCTGTCATCGACAATTCTGATGTCGACACCTGGCAGCGGAGGTCCAACCGTGCCGGGTTTACGTACCCCGACTAACGGGTTCGAGGTGTTCATTCCTGTTTCAGTCATGCCGTATCGTTCCAGAATGGTATGGTCGGTCCGTGTTTCGAAGTCCCTGAACGTTTGCGTTAGAAGGGGGGCTGAGCCACTGATAAAAAGTCGCATGTTGGCGCAGCTTGATCGATCCAGTGAAGGTTCGGACAGCATGCGTGTGTAGTTCGTGGGAACCCCCATGTAGACGCTGGCAGTCGGGAGCGCGTTAACCACCGACGCGGCATCGAATTTGTTGAAGAATAGCAGGGTGCTGCCGTTGAAGACGGCAACGTTGGTCGCAACAAAGAGGCCGTGTACGTGAAAAATCGGCAATGCGTGGAGGAGTACATCCCCAGGGACAAAACCCCAAAGTGCATGCAGTGTCTTGGCGTTTGAAGTGAGGTTGCCGTGACTGAGCATCGCCCCTTTGGGTTTGCCCGTGGTTCCGGAGGTGTAAAGGATGGCAGCAAGATCGTCGTAGGACCTGGAGACGATTTCGCCCGTGGCTGAATCCGGCAGTTGATCCGAAAAACTCCCATGACCTTCGGGATCCAGGGTTTCTACCGGGCATTGTGCGAACCCTTCAAAGACTGGCTTCTGTAGTGGCGAGGTAACAACTACAGCAGGTTCAGCGTTTTCCGCGAAGTAGGCGAGTTCCTCCGGCTGGTAAGCGGTGTTCAGCGGGAGATAGACGAAGCCGCCCCTCAGACATGCGAAATACAGAAACAGGCAGGAAGAAGATTTTTCCATCTGCACCATGATTCGGTCTCCAGGCACCGCGCCCAAAACCTTGAGCCGATCTGCGTAGACGGCCGAGTAGTGATCCAGGTCTGCATAGCTATAAAGGTCTGAACCGTCGGGGGATCGAATGAAAGTGTCTGTTTCGACAAAACGCTCGCTGAACACTGCATATAAGTTGTCGTTCGACATCACTCGCCCTGGTGCTTCGTTGACCGGCAAGAATACCGAGTTGGTGAGCAACCGAAAAGCGCTCAGATCATCAATACCCAGGCTGGCATGACAATCCTCATTAGCGGACAATCGCTCTTTTTCCATGTGTCTTGATCTATGCTGGAGATTGTTCGCCCGAGCCTGCTTGCCCTTCTCATGATGTTCATCGTGCCCTCGAGTGCGCTGGGTTCTGAGGTCTTGCCTGAGCATCAGGCTCATCGGATGGAGCCGGTTCAGTTCCACTTCGAAGCCTGGTCCCGTGCCACACCGGGTGCGGTACGAACTGCGGCCGTATTTGGGACACTTACCAACGGGAGCCAACATGCAGTTTCAATACATCCGGTTGGGGCTGATATCGCGGAGCGGATCATGGTTCACGACACGGTGCTTGAAGATGGCATGATGCGAATGCGCCACCAGAGTGCGTTACACCTCGATGCAGGTGAGTCGTTGATCCTGAAACCCGGAGGTCTTCACTTGATGCTGACCGGGCTTCACGCATCGGTGAAAAAGGACGAGCAGTTTGAGGTCACGCTGGCGATATCGACCTCAAAACACAGTGATCATGAAGAAAGCGGTAGAATCGAAGAGATGGTCACGTTAGTCAGGGTGCTGGAAGTCGGTTCCATGGGACCTGGGGCGGCTGTGACAACCGGGGACCTGAAGGGAGCCGACCGCAGATCTTCCCGGATTGACCATCAACAGCATCACTAGACACCTTTAATTATACCTGGATCAGTAGAGCAAAGATGTGAACGAGACCACGCTCAGTCAACTGAAGGAGGCAATAGATCGCCAGATCGCTGGTGATCTCCCCTTTGCGGGACAGGTGTACCTCAAGGTGCTTGAAGAAGATGCTGACAATGCAGATGCAAATCACCTTCTGGGACTGATCCGGGGTGAACAGGATCGTGATCCCGAGGCCATCACGCTGATTGAAAAGGCCATCGGGCTGAACGATGAAGCCTCAGCGTTTCATAACAATATCGCGGGAATTTACCGCAGGGTTGGTAGGCTGGAGGAAGCAGAGGCGGAATTCCGTCGAGTCAGCTCTCTGAAGTCGCACTATGGCGAAGCGTATCAAGGGCTCGCCGAGAAGGAAACCGAGCGGCTGCTCAGCGTCTGCGACCTGAAGTTCTAGGAGGACTGTCTCAACTATCACAAGAATACCCGTACGGTGAAGACCGCGAGCTTCTTGAAGGTTCGAAAACCGTTGTACACGTCCTCCAGGGGACGATGGAAGCACTACATGGCGGAACTCGAGCCTTTGGCAAAAGCCATTGGTTATTCTGTTGAAGTACCTGTCTCAATAACACTTGGGAGGAATGTTCTGGCATGAGCGAAGCGGTCACAACCCCGGCTGTGTCTTGGGGAGCGCTGATGGAAGCCGAACCACAGATCGCGGCTTTTGGTCACGAGCGGCTCGATGGAAGACTCGCCTACCTGGCAACGATTGCCAGTTCGGGTTGGCCGCGCATTCATCCGGTGACAACAATCATTGCGGAACAGCGATGTTGCGTGTTTGCCGACGCCGAGTCAGCCAAGGTCAGTCATCTGGCACGTTCTCCCCAGTGTTCCTTACATAGCAGCCTTCCGGACAGTTCAGGCAGCAGCGGAGAATTCCGGATTCGTGCGCGAGTGGAACAACTGTCCGATCTCAAGGTTCGGGAGCGTATCGAAGCCGAGTGTAATTTTCGACCGTCGTCGAAGTCCCTACTTTATGAACTGCTCATTGTGGAAGCGGTGATGACCCGATACCGACACGGTGATCCGCATCATTCCAGATGGCGGCCTGTCTAGATATCTTCCACATCAGGCACAGATGGTGTCAGTTCAGAGTAGACGTCGACGACGCCCTTCACACTCCGTGCGAGTTCTATAGCACGGGCTTTTGCAGCTTCTGAACCAACGCCGCCACTCAGGGTGACGACCCGGTTGCGGACAGCGATATCGATGGCAAAAGCTTTGATCGCGGGATCACGGATCAGGAGTGTTTTGAGGGAGGTGCCGATGGTGACATCGTCAGCAATCTCGCCTGCAGTGCGTTCATCTTTGCCGACGTAATAACCCGCCGCGGCAGCACCAGCGACTGCGGCAACACAACCCGTCATGCCCGGTAGAAGCAGTGTCAAAGCCAGAACGCGTCATGCTTGTCCCGTCAGCTATTGCTTGGGACGATGGCTGCGGCGATGCGTTTCTTGTTGTTCCACTCGTTTCCGTCTTTGTTTCATGGATTCCCTGCCTCTTCGGGACGAAATGAGTGACTCATGTGCCATCTGAGTGCGGCCAGGGACACCGGGCCATATCTGACGATCGCGGAAAGATAGTCTGTCAGCCGAAATCGCACCGTCTGGTCACGTAGCCGATTCTCCATATCGACAAGTTCACGATACCCTCTCAGTGTGTCCAGGTAATCCCCTGGGTTCTGACGCGCCGTTGCAAGCATATATAAGGCGTCGTCGGTCTCGATGCCCTGATTCAGCAAGAATGATGTTGCATCGTCATCGGACCATTGATGGTTGATCATGCCATGGTCAATCATGGCCAGCAGAACCTGACGTCTGAAGAAGCGATGATGCCCGTCAGTGATAGGGGATGATTCCATGACCTGGATGATTTTGTCTGTCATGTAGAGCGCCCAGCCCCTTCGATGTGCACGGGTATGTGGGGTTCCTTGAATGCCTTGCCAGCGTGCTTTGTGGTTGATCAGGTGTGCTCCCGGGACCCCGTGGAACATGATCTGGCTTGCGCTTTGCGTGAGGTCCCTTCGGGGTGCACCTGTCAGGTCAAACAATGACGTTGCAGACGCCACATCATAACGGTCACCGAATACCCCGGGTGACTGAAGCGCGATGGACAGGGTCGGCAACGTTTCGATTTCAGTCCGCAGTATGTCCCTGGCTTGTGGCAATATGGTAATGAGGGCATTGTTCAGTGAACTCAGATACAACTGCTTGGCAACATTCGACGCGTGAGTAAACTCGTCGCCTCTGGGGGTATCCGTTGGCTTGGGTAAGATGGTCCCCAGATAATCGAATACGTCATCCGGGAGTGCGCCCGTTTCCTCCAGTCTCTGCAGATGCTGCCAGATTAGTGCATGTTCGTAAGAGAGCAGGTTTGGATCGACGCTTTTTTTGATATTCGGCCAGTGTGTGGACAGGATCTGATCACTGGTGCGTCCCAGTTTGGCGCGGTGTAAGAGCTCATCGTCCAGTCGCTGAAAGAGCGCTTCTGCGATTCCGTTTTCAAATGCCGGTAGCAGTTGGCGTGCGGGTGTCGTCATAACCGAGGGATTGCCCGGGTCGGCCGTGGTGGGATGGTCTTTCTGAACCATCGTAGTGCAGGTGCAGGCGCTCGTCAGAATGCAGAACATCAGGCTGCTGACGATCCGTGATGCTGCGATCAGTCGGGGGTATTGCCCGGTTGAGTTACAGATTGTCACCAATGGCCTGTGCCAGGGATTGAAGTTCCGCAAGGGCGGGCTCTGCTCGTTGTAGTTCGTTAAGGATGCTCTGACGATTTGTTGCATCCTTCATGGACTTCAGATTGATGCGAACGTTCAACCCTGATGCGTTGATCGTGGTGACGAGCATGTGTGCCGCAATGCCGGTATCGGTCACAAGATTGCTGTTGCCTCTCGCGTACAGCGTCTGAAGCGGACCGACGAGCTCCTCTGATAACGCCATCATCTCGAGGGGCGGGGTTGCAGCATCGTTTAAGGCTGCCTCAATCTGCTGACGTCGCTGGTCTGCCGGTGTAGATCCCCTGGGGGTTTGATATAGGCGCATCAACGCAAGAAAGTTGGTCATATCTGCATCGGCCAGCGCAATGAAACGTTGGCGTGCTTTGTATGCGACAGCTGCGATCGTGGTAATTTCTTGCGACTCCTCGCTGAGCGCACAAACCATGCCAATCAGCGCAGCCGCCTGTGCGCCGGTCACGCCTGCGGCTGCTCCGCCACCCGGAACAGGTTCGTTGCTCGAAAGTCGGGTGAGATAGCCGTCAAGGCTGATGTAGTGATCAAGCGATTCAGCAGCCACGTCTTCATGATCCATGGTGAAAATTCCGATACAGGCGCAGTGTATTTCGTATACACATGGCGACAGTCATCGGACCCACTCGGGGTATATAGATACGGTTGTGATCTGCGATGTCATCGTCGAAGTTACTGTAGCTCGAAAAATTCAGACAGACACAATCGGGACTGATTTCGTCCGCACGCACCTTCTCAAAGCTGGAGCTGGGAACCCCTGTCACCACGATGTCGGATTCGCGAAGCGCTTGTGAGCGTTGGATATCAACTTCCTCCGGTCGTGCGTTGATGAAAAGCATTGGCCCGTTGACATCGATGGAATAGATGCGTGCACCATCGTTGGACATCATCATGGCAAGCGGCCTGCCGATGACCTCACTCCGATTGAAGATGGTGACTGTCCGTCCGGCAAGCGGCTGGCTTCCCTTGGAGTACACGCCAAGCTCGGAGAGGAGTTTTACGATTGCGAGCGGCGTGCAGGGGAGCAACGCTTTCCTGGATTTGTCCCCGTCAACATACCGGTCGTTGTTGTAGAGCTTGCGTGTCCAATAAATACTGCCAGCCTCGATGTCCTTGCGGTAGTCAACCAGGTTGCGCAGGTAGCTATCCTGCTCGTTATGAAAGACAGGGAAATAGATGAAAATTCCATGGATGGCCGTGTCCTCATTTGCCTCGATAATGGCGTGTTCGAGGTTCAGTCTTTCAACCTGTGTGAGTTCATAGTTGATCCCGATTTCGGCAAATTTTCGCTGGGTGGCTTCCGCATACTCCAGGGAGGGACGGTCATTGTTGGCAATCAGACCACGAACACGAATGTCCCCAACTGCTCTGAGATGTTCAACGTCTTCACGGGCAGCCTGGTTGAAGCGGTTGGCGACGGCGGCAGGATTCACGTGTTCTGGTCACCCTGATTGCGGGTAATGCTTCCTAGATAGCCGCTGTGATGCCGCATGCCGTAGTCGTCACGGGTAAATCCCTTCAGTTCCAGGAGGGTGAGGGCGATGGCATCGCTGATGGCATGCATGACCGCTGTGGTGGCTGTGGGTGTCAGCCTGAGTGGACAGGGTTCCTCTATGTCCGGGCCCATATCGAGGATGATGGCAGAAAGGTCTCGGAGTAGTGAATCAGTATGGGAGGTGATCCCAATAACCTGGGTGACGGACAACTGACGTGCAATCTCCAGCATGTGGATGACTTCGTTGGATTTGCCACTGGTAGAAAAAGCAACGATGCAGTCGTCCGGGTTGAGCATGCCGAGATCCCCATGGCCGGCTTCTGCCGGGTGTATGAAGACCGCGGGTGTGCCAGTTGAAGACAGCGTCGCAGCAAACTTTCTCGCCATGAACCCGGCCTTGCCAATACCCGTGGCAACAACCTTGCCTGTACATCTGTAGAGAAGGTTAACGGCCTCCTCAAACTGGTCTGTCACCTGAATGCTGCGGATCGCTTCGGCCTCGGCCTGAATCACCCGTCGCATGTTTTCTTTGATATTCACGCCATGACCGCCGCTGTAGCTTGCAGGCGATTATACGTCTCGCACCATATGTTGAATACTCGAAAGAATGTCAGGGTGGAATGAGAACAGCTTTTCTATCTCGCTGAGCCGAAACCAACGGGCTGAAAGAATGTAGGCTTCGTCGTGAACCTCCTGGGGATCGTCTCGTGTCAGTGTTCCCCGATACCACCACGTTTCACAGTCATAAGAAGATCCGGCCCATATAAATCGGTAACGCGAGACCATCTCGGAACCGCGATCAACCAGAATCTGGTAGCCGCTTTCTTCGAGGGTCTCGCGTTCTGCCGTAACCGATGGGTGTTCTCCTTCCTCAATGCCACCTCCTGGAACGGTATGGAATTGTTCCCCGGTGTGGGGGTCCTCCATCAGGATTGTCAGGATCTGCTGGTCACGGATTACGATGGCAGATGCGCGTCGCCGGATTCGAGCTGACATCGTCTGCCTCCTGTGAAGTTGAGCGACTTGCCCTATGGCGATGCACCATGCAGTACACATCGGACCTGGTGATCGGAGGTAATGATCGTTTCCGATGGGATCTGTTCTGAACAACGCGGCTGTTGTTCCGGGCAACGTGGATGAAAACTACACCCGGACGGTGGGTTGATTGGAGAAGGGACATCGCCGCCCAGAATCGGGCGAACTTCACGTCTGTTGGGATCGGGCACTGGAATGGCAGAGATCAATGAACGTGTATATGGATGTGCCGGTTCGCGGTACATTGTTTCGCCGTCTGCGGTCTCAACGACTCTGCCCAGATACATGACAGAAATACGATCAGAAATGTGTTTCACCACTGACAGGTCGTGTGCGATGAAGAGGTATGCGAGGTTCATCTCCTTCTGCAGGTCGATCAGCAAATTCAGGATCTGGCTCTGGATCGAAACATCAAGTGCTGAGACCGGCTCGTCACAGACGATCAGTCGCGGTCGCAGGGCAATCGCCCGAGCGATGCCGATACGTTGCCGTTGCCCACCAGAGAACTCAAATGGATACCGGGTTCGTGATCTGGCGGGCAGACCGACCAGATCAAGGAGTTCGGAAATACGAGCGGAGCGCTGCGCAGCATTGCCCTGTCCATGAATCACAAGGGGTTCTTCAAGGATATTGCCCACGCTGTGGCGGGCATTCAGGGACTCCATGGGGTCCTGGAAGATCATCTGGATGTGCTGACGGTAGGGCAGTAGCGCTTTCTGTGAGAGTTTGGTGATATCCGTTCCGTTGAAAAGTATCTGACCTGAAGTCGGGTTGTACAGTCGGACGATGCACCTGCCTAATGTAGACTTGCCGCATCCTGACTCGCCTACGAGCCCCAGGGTCTCCCCCGCCGATATCGAGAGAGAAACATCATCGACGGCCTTGTTGTAGGCCGCGGCTCGCATCAGCACACCTTCACGGACCGGAAAGTGCATTTGCAGCCCGTCAACCTGAAGTAGCGGAGCAGCAGTCACAGTTCCTGCCATCGTAAGCAGGCAACGGCATGTGTTTGCGCCGTGGATGATTCGTTTGGCACTGCAGTGAGTGGTGGCGTTTGTGTGGAACACGTTGGCTGCGCGTGGGTGCAGCGGTCGGAGAACCGACATCCTCCAGGAAGGTCCTGCAGTCCCGGGACAATCCCTGGAATGACGGGTAGTTCTGTCTTGGGTACAGTGTCCAGGCGAGGAATCGAGGCCAGTAGTCCCTTGGAATAAGGATGTCTCGGGCGATCAAAAATGTCGAACACAGAACCAGTTTCCATCACCCGTCCCGCATACATAACAACAACGCTGTCACACGCTTCAGCGATGACACCCAGATCATGAGTGATGAGAATGACGGCCATCCCCAGGTCGTTCTGCAACTCGCTGATCAGTGCCAGAATCTGGGCTTGAACAGTAACGTCGAGCGCCGTTGTGGGCTCGTCCGCGATCAACAGTGCTGGTTTGCAGGCGAGTGCTATGGCAATGACAACCCGTTGACGCATGCCACCTGATAGCTGGTGTGGAAACTCTCCCATTCGGATGTCAGGGGAAGGGATGCCGACTTTTTCGAGGATTTCCATTGTCATGGTTGTCGCTGTATGGATGTCCTTTGTCTCATGGAGCAGGATGCCTTCCATCAGTTGTTTCCCAATCGTCTGAACCGGATTCAACGCGGTCATGGGTTCCTGAAACACCATACCGATCTGGTTCCCGCGAATTTTCTCCATCGTCTGAAGGTCTGCAGACGTGAGGTCCTGCCCGTTAAGTGTGACAGCACCATCCACGATCTGGCCCATTGGTTGTGGCAGCAGTCGCATGATCGACAACGCGGTCACGCTTTTCCCACACCCGGATTCGCCGACGATTCCGAGGGTTTCACCGGCGCTCACGGAGAAGGACACCTGGTCGAGTGCTCTGACCCGACCCTCATCGGTGTCGAACTCGCAGCTCAGGTTGTTGACGTCGAGGAGGGTCACTTACTGATGCTGGTCGTAGACTTTGATCTCGACCGGCCAACTCCTACCACTATCTCGTGCGGCCATGGTTTGCTCTTTCAAAGCCGGATCAATCCAATGCACAAAATAGGATCCGCTACTGGAAGAATGTTTGTGGTTGAAAAACGATGGATATCTGACCCAGCGCCAGAATCCGGCACGGTAAAACCGCTGTTTATAGCCTGGTACGAAGGACGCATGGTCGTGATGGAGCGCCGTCATGCGATGAGCGAGTTCGATCATCTCGGCCTTGTCGTCACTCGCTCGATAGGCGTCGATCATGGTGTCCATCTCCGCGATCGCGAGTGTCTCGAGGTTATTGGTCTGCGTTTTGACCTCACGATCCGGATTTGCACTGTCGTCTGCGAGGAAAGCCTGATCATAGGCATTATCGGAATGATACGTCTCCCAGAAACGGGGATACATCTCGAGTGATACGCCGAATGCGGAGAAATGCAGGTCATGTTTCTTTTCCTGAACCTTCTTCCACCCTGCAGTACCGTCGAGAACCTCAATGCGGAACTCAAGCCCCGCCTTTTTGGCTTCTTCCTTGAGGATTGTGGGCAGATCCTTAAATTTTTCGTAGCCGGTTGACAGCGTAAATGCCAGTCGCTGACCGTCGCCGTTTACGAGGATGCCATCGCCACCACGTTCCGAGAACCCTGCACGAGCGAACGCTGCCAGTGCCTTTTGGATATCAAACGGTCGCGCGCTGAGTGTTGGATGCGAGAACTCGCCGTATCCGTCTGATGAGGTCTCCATGCGTTCGTAGTCACCGCGAAAGTACTTCTCAATGACGAGATCCCAGTTCGTCGCGTAGTTGATACCGATTCGGATGTCCTGGTTGCGCAACAGTGGTTTGGAGCTGTTGATCCACAGCCCATAGGTGGGCCTTGGCCGTTGGTTGTAGAACTGCACCTTGTGGATGTACCCGGCCTGCACATCGGGATCCTCGTTTGGAAGTTTCTCGTACCAGTACTCGGCCAGGTTCAGCCCGTACTGGTCGATTTCGCCTCGCTTGAAGGCCTCAAAGACTTTCGCAGACTCACGAATGACGGTGAGTTGGATACGGTCCGGGTTGTACCTGTTGCGGAAGAACTTCCGGTCTTTGGCCCACCAGTCCTTGTTCCGGGTGACGACGACTGACCGTCCCTTATCGACATCGTCGTCATGAATGACATAAGGACCCGTAACCGGTGCAAAGCGCCATTGGTACCGTTCCACGTAGTCATCGCCGAGTTCGCTGAAAAAATGTTGGGGGACTGGTCGAAGTTCAAGCACCCGTGAGTCCATATCCGGTTTTGCTTCGGGGATGGAAATGGCAAATGTATGGTCGTCATAACGTGTAATGCGCGTGTATTGGCTGCTATACCAGTTGTTGTACCAGGGCGCGACGATGTACTCGGACTGGAAGAAAAAGAACATGAACAGGAAATCATCGCTCGTGACCGGGACCCCGTCGGACCACTTGGCTGTTGTTGCCAGTCGGACGTAGATGGTTTTATTTTCGCGATCGACGGCCCATTCGTTTGCAAGGCCGGGGTAGTAGTCAAACTCGTCCGGATGTCTCTGTGCTAGGGTGACCGTGTTGGAATCCAGCAGCCATGGCCTGAAGGAACCATTGGAATCGGGTCCGACGGTTCGGAATGTGCGCGGAAAATCCGAAATGGATGAATATTGTGTGCCACCTTTGACGGCATCCGGGGAGCCGATGTCCGGAAGGTGACTGCCATTCTGCCAGGCCAGGTCACTGGGAAGCTGATTGATGGAGCTGAAGACAAAAAACTCGGGGTTATTTGCGTAGTAGGCCTGTACCTCGGCCGTGTTGTCGTGTTCGGGGAATGTTGCTTCGTCAGAACCACCGCAACCGATCAAGGAGACGACACTGACGGCGATAAGCCATCGTGCGCCTCGAGACAAGTTGGATGCGATGATTGAAGGATGGTTCACAGTTTTTCTCCTGGTCGCGTGATCGGTGATTCAGGACCACCGGGTCATCGATAGACCGTAAATTTGCGTGGATCGAATGCTTCCCGAATGGCCTCCCCGATGAAGGTCACCAGAGTGAGGAGGACAACGAGTGTGCCGAACGCGGCCGTGACAATCCAGGGTGCGGTTCGGAGCGTCGCGGTCCCTTGTTTCAGTAGTTCACCGAGGCTGGGTGTGGGTGGCGGTAGACCGAAACCCAGGAAGTCGAGCGCGGTGATTGCGGTGATGGCGCTGATGACGGTAAACGGCATGAACGTGACCAGCGTGGACAGCACGTTGGGCAGTATGTGGCGAAAGATGATACGGCTCGTTGAGGCGCCAATGACGCGTGCCGCCGCCGCATAGTCACGGGTCTTTTCCTTGTAGGTTTCAGTGCGCATGTAATAGGTCATGCTAGTCCAGGAAAAGAGCACCATGACGGTCAGCAGAATCACGATCCTTGTGGGTATGGAAAATGTCGAAGGCACCACCGAGAAGATGATGATCACCATGTATAGAAACGGGATGTTGGACCAGATTTCGATCAGGCGTTGAAAAAAAAGGTCGAACACACCGCCGAGATAGCCCATCGCGCAACCGACGGCGATACCGATGACGTAGACCGCCACCGTAAATGCAATCGCGAAGAGCAACGCAATTCGGGTTCCATAGAACAGTCTTGCAAGGATGTCGCGGCTGGTCGTGTCGGTACCTAGGTAGTGCTGTGAGGCCATTGACGGAGGTTCGGGTTTGAAGACGCTTCCCGTGGCATGGTTTTCGAATTGGTTGTAGGGGACCGGTGGCATGATGAGCCAGTTGTCGGAACCTTCTTTTTGCCACCTGGCCTGCAGGTTCCGGTAGTTGGTTTCATAGGAATAGGATTCTCCGAAATCTGTCCCGGGATGAAAGTCTGTGTATATGGGAAAGTAGAGCGAACCTTCGTAGCTGACCACCAGCGCCCGGCTGTTGACCAGAACCTCCCCAAACAGACTGAGTCCGAGCAGACCTGCGAGTATCAGAAAACTGTAGTATCCGCGTTTGATCTCACGAAAACGGCGAAGTTTTTTTCGTGTCTCAGGGTTGATCATTGGAACCGAATCCTGGGATCGACCAGCGCTACCAGGATGTCGGAGAGAATGTTCCCGATTAGGAGCAGAAGACTTGCAAGAAAGACGATCCCCATCACGACCGGATAATCCCGATCCAGAATGGATGTCAGTCCCAGCAATCCGAATCCGTCGATATCAAAAACTGATTCAATCAGAAAAGACCCGGACAGGATCAGCGTGATGTTCTGCCCGAATGTGGTCGCAATGGGAATCAGGGAGTTTCGTAGTGCGTGACGTGTCACGGATTTCCTGAACGAAACACCTTTGGCGATGGCCGTTCGGATGTAGTCGGATGCAAGGTTGTCCATCAAGTGGTTTTTCAGCAGAAGAGTCACCAGCGCAAAGCTGCCCACGAGATAGCAGATCAGCGGCAGTACCGAGTGGCTGATGATATCCAGGACCTTGCCGCCCAGAGAGAGTTCGCTAAAGTTGTAGCTCGTGAACCCGCTCATCGGAAACCAGTCCAGCGTGACTGAGAAATAGAGCAGTAATAGGGAGCCTAGGGCGTAACCGGGGATGGCATATCCGACAAAGATGAGAATGGAGGTGACGTTGTCGACAACGGTTCTATGCCGGATAGCTTTTAATATGCCCAGCGGTATGCAGACAGCGTATGTCAGTATCAGTGTGACGATCCCGTAATAGAGCGAGATCGGGAACCGCGCACGGATGACGTCCCAGACGGGTTCGTTGTAGCGATAGGACGTGCCAAGGTCGCCCTGGATCACCTTCAGAACCCAATTGCCGTAGCTCACCAGTACGGGTTTATCGAATCCGTAATACTCCCGGAGTTTCTGCAACTGGTCGTCGGAGAGTGCCATGTCGTGTCCTGCAACCTGTTCCACGGCGATACCGCCTTGCGCATCAAGTTGCTGACTCTCTGCGATTGCGCGTTCCAGTGGTCCGCCGGGCACAAATCGTGTGACCACAAATACGATGACTGTGACCCCCAGCAATGTGGGAGGGATCAGCAGAAGTCTTCGAATGAAGTAGTCGCGCATGGGTTCGCCTGGCGGCAGCGGTCACGGGTCAGCGGGAAAGTTTACAAAGTACGCCCGCTCGGGCATAGACCGCAATAGACCGCGCGTCTGCGAGGAAGGTTCCGGTGATGGTGTCCCCGGCGGCGCTGGCATAGCGCTGACAAGGTGACCATGTTAGCGTCCGCGTCGGAGGTAGTTATGCAGATTACAGTTCGGCACCGGCAGGAATTCGTGGAACAGGGTTACTCCCTCCTCCCACGGGTACTCGATGAAGAGACGCTCACCATGTTGCGCGAAGAATGCTCATATTTTGTCGGTTATGTTGATGGCAGCATGAAGGCTCGTGGTCGCGAGACCTACGGGATCACACATCGCGGCAAGCGATACTTCATCAGCGGTCGTTACCGGGAGAGTCGGCGATTACCTGGGTTTCTGTTCGGACAACTGATGGCGGACATCACGAGCGCCTTCCTCGGCGATGAATCCTATCTGTTCGTGGAACAGTGGGTGGTCAAAGGCGCGGAGCAGGGTATGAAGTTCGCATGGCACCAGGATGGTGGTTATGTGAAATTCTCTGATCCCAAGACGAGACATCGACCCTACCTGACCTGCTGGTGTGCGCTGGATGACATGAGTGAAGACAACGGAACCATTTTTGTCATGCCCCACGATCGTGCCAATACACGCAACCACATATTGCCGCACCGGGCTGAGCCCGATACGAATGACCTGGTGGGCTACGAAGGTAGTGATCCCGGTGAACCGATTGAGGTACCCGCGGGCAGTGTTGTGGTGTTCTCAAGCACTACTCTGCATCGAAGCTCTGCCAATACCACGGAAGCACCCAGACGTGCTTACCTGGCGCAGTACAGCGGTGAGGTCATCCAGCGCTCCACGGGCGGTGCGTGGGCCCATGCGGTGCCTTTCACGAGGTCCGGGCAGATCATCTATGAGCCGGGTGCGGATCATGGCCCGTCGGGTTTGAGATCGCCTGAACTCGAGTGAAAGTTCGCTTACTTTTCCCGGTTTGCAATGTAATCCGCGAGGTACTTCAGCCCTTCGGGAGGCGACTGAGCCATCGCGGATAGCGCCTCAACAGCCGCTCCATAATGAGTCGTCAATTGACGGATGGATTCGTCAAGACCCAGCAGTGTGACGAACGTTGATTTCCGGTTACCTGCGTCCGATCCCTGAGGTTTGCCCAACGCCTCGGTTGACTGGGTCACGTCCAGTACATCGTCCTTGATCTGGAATGCGAGACCGATGTGATGACCGTACTCTACAAGGCTGGTGGTGATGGCTTCCGACGCGTTTGCGGCCGCCGCAGCCATGAGCGGTCCCGCACTGATGAGTTTCCCGGTTTTGGCGGCATGCATCTGCCTGAGTTCCTGTTCAGTGAGCGATCGTTGCTCACCAGCCATATCCTGGACCTGGCCGCCGACCATACCACCATGGCCTGCACCGGTCGCCAGAATCGAGACCCAATTGCGGATGATCGGCGGTTCAACCGGTGCTTTCGCCAGGATCTCAAAAGCCATGGCCTGTAAGGCATCACCGACCAAAATGGCGGTGGCCTCGTCCCACGCGACGTGAACCGTAGCCCGTCCCCGGCGTAGGTCATCATCATCCATGGCAGGCAAATCGTCGTGGACCAGCGAATAGGTGTGCGTCATTTCAAGCGCGGCTGCTGGATAGTCCAGAATATCTGCGGGCACACCCAGGGCCTCGCCGGTTGCGTAGGTCAGCAGTGGTCGAATGCGCTTGCCCGCTCCCAGCGCTGCATACCGGAGTGCCTGATGGAATTGATCCGGTGAGTCCGGCAGCTGTCCTGCGATGAACCCATCAATGCGTGATATGTAGCCGTCAACGCGATCAACGAACTCGGTGGATTCTGGTGGTTCTGCTGGCGACAATGCGGTCTCGTCTCAGTGAAGGTAAACGTTGGAGTGAACTTGCAGTAGCAGGTCCAAATGAAAATGAAGTGAAAATAAAAGTGCAGTGAGTGTACGGGAGCGATGCTGGCGACAAAAGGTATGGGAACTGATCCGTGTTATTTCGGAATGATCAGATGCTCCCGTACAATAGCGGAAGAACACGAGCGGAAGAACACGCCTGTTCATGTCTCTGGTGCGGGTCACCCAAAGTGCTTTTGCAGATACACAAGATATACAAGAAACTCGACATGGAATGGATGCCTCGGATGAACAGACGTGGGTGATACGGTTCGCGTTCAGACCAATGCCAACGTGGCGCTGGTCAAGTACTGGGGCAAGGCGGATGAGGAAGCCAACCTGCCGGCGACGGGTTCTCTGTCGATCAGTCTCGCAGCGTTGACGACAACCACGTTGATAACACGTGCGAAACCGGGACTCAGGGACCAGATTTCGTTGAATGGTGAGAGTTCCGGACCAGGGGTCGATCGAATTTCATCTTTCCTAGATCGAGGCCGTCAAATCTACCCCTTTATGGGGCCTGTAAAGGTTGAGTCGACCAACGATTTTCCGACCGGCGCTGGACTCGCTTCGTCGGCTTCAGGTTTTGCGGCGCTGGCGATAGGTAGCAATGCGCTCTTTGATATGGGGCTGGACGGATCGGATGTATCACGTCTCGCACGCCTGGGATCCGGCTCTGCCGCTCGTTCTGTGTTTGGGGGCTTTGTTGCGATTGAGCTTGAGGGAGATGGTGCGGCGAAGCCGATCGAGGTTGACCCGAACAAATGGCCACTGACCGTGTTTATTGCCGTAACGGACTCAGCCGAAAAGTCTGTTGGGTCCACGGACGCGATGCGTAGGACCGCGGACTCTTCACCTTTCTATCAGAGTTGGGTTGATCGGCATCCGGCCGATATGGCGGAGGCCCTTCGGTCGATTGAGGCATCTGACTTCGACGGTCTGGCTAACGTCAGTGTCCGGAGTTGCCTCAACATGCATGCCACCATTATGGGGTCAAGCCCTCCTATCTTTTACTGGAATCCCGGTACACTGGTGGTCGTGCAAACAGTTGAACGATGGCGCGAAGAGGGACGTCGTGTGTTCTACACCATCGACGCTGGTCCCCAGGTGAAAGTCGTCTGTCATCGAGATGATGCCCATCAGTGCCGCGACGAATTGCACTCGTTGTCGGGGGTGAGGACGGTCATTGAGTCTGGAATCGGTGGTGAACCAGCGGTGCAATGGCGGTGAGTATTCGGGTGGTGAGTGAACTGGTAAGTGTGCTGGCGGCGAACGGTCTGGCGGTGAGTGCATCGGCGCCAGGCGGGCGCCAGTGATCCTGTCGTCTGCACCTGGAAAACTGTTCCTCTCAGGCGAATACGCCGTCATGGAGGGCGCGCCGGCACTGGTCATGCCAGTGTCCCAGCGAGCCATCGTCTCGCGTGAGGAAGGCGACGACTGGCGGACGCGGGCGGATCGGGATCTCGCGTTGCCCTACCATGAGATCCCGCTGGTCAAGTCTGTTTGCGACGAACTCAGCCGTCGGAATCTGTCCTTTACCGAGCCAGAGGGAGGGTTATGTCTGGACACGCGCGCCTTCTTTACCAAGACCGAGGTTTACCATGAGGTCACAAAGCTGGGGCTGGGTGGAAGTGCGGCGTTGACGGTAGCCTTACTTAAGGCGCTGTTCCCAAAACCAGCGAATTGGTCCCAGTACGAGTACCTTGTGCTCGCGATGGCTTGCCATCAACGGTTTCAGGGCGGGCTTGGCAGTGGCGCTGATGTGACGGTGGCTGTGCTGGATGACCTGGTGCGTTTTCGAATAGCTGAGGAACCCGTGACAGCCCGGCTACCATCAGGCCTGGCCTTCGGATTCGTGTGGACGGGACGGGGCGCCGGCACTGTTAGTTATCTGGATCGTATGCAGCAATTCAAGGTGTCAGATCCAGGGCAATACAAAGCCTTGATGCACCCGCTCATTCCCATTGCGACAGATCTGAGCCGGCCTGGTATCGGTGAAGACGCGTTTCGACGAGGCATTGCCGAGATGGACAGTTGCCTGAATGCGCTCAGCGAGCGCTCGACGGGATTCTACACCGACATTCACGTAGAATTACGCGACCTCGTAACGCGGTCAGGTGGCGTCTATAAGCCGTCTGGTGCGGGAGGGGGGGACTTCGGCATGGTTGTGGCGACAGATGCTGATCACCTTAAAGAACTGAACGAGATGCTGGCTGCCACCGGCTTCCGAGCCGATCTGGTGTCCACCGATCGATTTATGCAGGAAACAGAATGAGCAAGGCCAGATTCCCCGGATTCTACAAGCTGTCTGTAGAAGAACGTCTGGAGGTAATCCGTCGACATGGCTGGCTGGCTGATGACGATGCCAAGTCACTGTCCGCCAGTGATCATGTCCTGGTACCTGAACTCGCGGACAAGATGATCGAGAACGTGGTGGGTGTCATGGGCTTGCCCATGGGTGTCGGTCTTAATTTCGTGATCAATGGTCGTGACTATCTGATTCCATTGGTGGTTGAAGAGCCGTCGATTGTTGCTGCGCTGTCGTCTGCGGCGAAGACCTTCTCTTCCGGTGGCGGTATGACCGCAACGGCGGACGAGTCCCTTTTGATTGGTCAGGTTCAGGTGGTGAATCCGCCGGACCTCGAGAATGGCGAGCTTCAGGTGCTTGCGAGCAAAGCGGAGTTGCTCTCGAAACTCAACGCGTTGCACCCGAACATGGTCGCGCGGGGTGGTGGTGCACACGATATTGAAGTCCGCACATTTCCGCGTTCACCCGATAACCCGCAGATGCTGGTAGTTCATCTGCTTGTCGATACCTGTGACGCGATGGGCGCCAACATCATTAATACAATGTGTGAGGAAATCGCGCCTGACATAGAAGCGCTGACGGGAGGACGGGTTTTCCTTCGAATACTCTCCAATCTCACCGATCGCGCTCTGGTCCGGGGATCGGTCACGGTGCCAACGGATCAACTTTCTGGCAAGGGCTACACCGGAGAGGAAGTCCGTGACGGGATTGTTCTTGCGTCCCAGTTCGCGAGCATTGATCCCTATCGTGCCGCGACGCATAACAAAGGCATCATGAATGGCATTGACCCTGTTGCGATTGCGACAGGGAACGACTGGCGAGCCATCGAGGCGTCCGCGCATGCCTACGCGAGTCGGAGTGGCCGCTACACTGCCTTGACCCGATGGCATGTCACAAACAATGGAGACCTCCGAGGCGAGATTGAGATTCCGTTGAAGGTAGGCACGCAGGGCGGATCACTGCGCGCCAATGCATCCGCGAACATAGCGCACCGAATGCTGGGTGCGCCCAGCGCGAAGGAACTCGCTGAGGTGATGGCGAGCGTCGGTCTTACACAGAACTTCGCGGCAGTACGCGCATTGTCCACGGTGGGGATTCAAAAGGGTCATATGTCACTGCATGCGCGCAGCGTTGCCCTGTCAGCGGGGGTCCCTCAGGAACTTTTCGAAGAAGTCGTGTCGCGACTGATTGAGCAGAATGATATCAAGGTTGAAGCGGCCCGAGTGATAATGACTGAGCTTGACGGTGACGTGTCGTCCGCACGCGGTGAAAGTCGAAAATCAGGGAAATATCAGTCGCCTTCGTCCGGCAAGACCATTGCTAGATCCTTTGGGAAAGTCATTCTTTTGGGCGAGCATGCGGTGGTCTATGGTCGTCCGGCGATCGCCGTCCCGATCCCTGATGCGGTCATCGCAGAGGTTATGGACTCAGATTCACCGCCGGAGATTCATGTTCCCGCATGGGATATTGATGGGCAGCTGGAGCATACCAATTCAATCTGGTGGTCTGCGGTCTCTGGTGTGTTTGAAGAACTGGGTGTCGCTGGCAAGCGCTTCCTTGTGCATGTACAACCGAATATTCCTGCGGCGATGGGGCTTGGTGGATCCGCGGCCATTGCAGTAGCGGTGATACGTGGCGTCGATCAGCATTTTCGCCTAGGACTCAGCGACGATGAGGTGAATGCGATGGCGTTCCGCTGCGAGAAAGCGGCGCATGGGACGCCTTCAGGCATTGACAATACGATAGCGACTTTCGGCAAGCCCTTGCTGTTTCGATCAGGAGAGCATCCGACAGTCGAAGCGGTTCATTTCGAAAAACCCATGAAACTGGTGATTGGAATATCAGGTCAGCCCAGTTTGACGGTGGATATGGTCGCGGGTGTACGTGAGCGATGGCGCAGGAACCATAGTCTGTACGAACAGCTCTTCGATAACTTCGAAATGGTGGCTAAAACGGGACTTGCGGCTATCACTGAAGGCGACTATCGGTCGCTGGGAGATATGATGACGGTGAACCACGGTTTACTGAACGCCATCTCTGTTTCCAGTCCGGAGCTGGATCGAATGGTTCAGCTGGCTCGAACCGCGGGTGCGTTGGGCGCGAAGCTGACAGGCGCCGGCGGAGGAGGTTCGGTGGTTTGCCTTTGTGAAGACGATGCGCACGGTGTCAATGTTGCTGGTTCTCTGGCGCGCGCAGGGTATCAGGCCTTGCAGGTGACGGTATGACAGAGCTCATGCCGGTGGTGTCTTCGGACCAGGAGGCACTGATCCTGGTCGATGAGGAGGACCGGGAGATCGGGTCTCAAAGCAAGCTAGCTTGCCATGAAGGTGACGGTGTACTGCATCGTGCGTTTTCTGTCTTCCTGTTTACCAAAGATGGCGAGGTGTTGTTGCAGAGGCGTAGTCCGGCGAAGCGGCTCTGGCCGGGATTTTGGTCCAATGCCTGCTGCTCACATCCTCGAATGGGTGAGGTGATGTCTGAAGCGGTACAACGTCGTATGCATCAGGAGCTTGGAGTTGCCGCACAAGTACAGTGCGTCTACAAGTTCATCTATCAGGCGTCATTTTCCGACGTGGGATCTGAACATGAACTCTGTTCGGTATGGGTTGGCGATGTCGATATGGCGTCGCTTCAGCCAAATACCAACGAAATTTCTGAGGTGCGATTGCTGAGCGCAGCGGAGCTGACCTACGTACTTGCGGCGAAGCCTGATGAGTTCACACCGTGGCTTAGGATGGAATGGACGCGGTTGACACAGGAATTCCCCGAACACCTTCCCACAGGTTGATGACGGATCAATGACAACAGAGACATTGATTGTGGTGCCGGCACGTTGGGGTTCGACGCGCCTCCCAGGCAAGCCGCTCGTAGAGATTGCCGGTCAGAGTATGTTGTCCCGGGTGGTTGATATTGCAAGAAGTGCCGCTGAAGAAGTGATGTTCACACGCCCGAGTCACCGGGTTGACGTGTTGGTGGCGACGGACGATGAGCGTATCAGTGAACACTGCCATGAACGATCTGTAGATGTGGTGATGACCCCGGAGCATTGTCCTACAGGGACCGACCGAGCACGCGAAGCGCTAAGAGCCAAAGACGATGCTGCCGACTATGTGGTCAATCTGCAGGGAGATGCGCCGCTGACGCCCGCGGACTTCGTCTCTGGTCTGATCCTGGGACTTGAGGACAGTGTTGCTGATGTCGCAACGCCCGTAGTCAGGTTGCGATGGCATGAGCTGGATCTTATGCGCGAGCAAAAGAAGGTGACGCCGTTTTCGGGCACCACGGTGGTTGTGTCCAATAACGGCGAAGCGCTCTGGTTCAGCAAACAGATTTTACCGGCTGTCCGTAATGAAAAGCAGTTGCGTGCGGATGTTGGTGATGATGGCCTGTCGCCGGTGATGCGTCATGTCGGTCTCTACGGGTTTCGCCGCGATGCGTTGGAGGGCTTTGTCTCGTTGAAGCCAGCTCACTATGAGCAATTGGAGGGGCTGGAGCAGTTGCGCCTGATTGAAAATGGCTATCGGATTCACTGCGTTGAAGTGGACTACCGGGGCCGTCCCGCGATGTCAGGTGTTGATAGTCCAGACGACGTAAAGCGGGCCGAGCGGTTGCTGTCGTGACCACATTGGTTATCGCCCGTCACGGCAATACGTTTGGTCCAGATGACGTGCCAACCCGAGTTGGTGCCAGAACTGACCTGCCGCTCGTGGAGAGTGGAAGGGCTCAGGCAGCCCGTTTGGGGGACTACCTTGCGGAGCAGGCGCTGGTGCCGGATCGTGTGTTTACGTCCACGCTGCAGAGAACTCGAGAAATGGCGAGGATCGCGCTCGAACGTTGCGGGGTTGACCGGGAACCTGAAGCCCTGAATTGTTTTGATGAAATTGACTATGGCCCTGACGAGAATCAACCGGAATCGGATGTTGTGGCACGTGTGGGACAGGCAGCCATTGATGCATGGAATCAACGCGCAGAGGTGCCTCCCGGCTGGCGTGTTGACCCGGATGACATTGTCGTCGAGTGGCGCCGTTTTGCTGACGGGTTGATTGAAGGAGGTGTCGACGTAGCGCTGGTAGTCACCAGCAACGGCGTCGCCCGATTTGCACCACATGTCACCGATGACTTCGAAGGATTTCTGGGGCGTCATCACCCGAAATTGTCGACGGGGGCTGTGGGCATCTTTCGACATGGTCCCAGAGATGACAGTTGGGTCGTCGATGGTTGGAACATCAGGCCGTGAACTGGTCCATGTGATGTTGTTTTGTACCTGGGGTAGGATGCGTTCGCCAGCATTTTTCAGGTTCACGATCACATGATAGGTTTCACAGAGTCTGATCCAGCGAACGCTCGGAATCTCACGCCCTTTCAGATTAGCGACTTCAATCGCGACGGTTTTCTATCGCCGCTACCCGCACTTAGTCAGGAAGAAGCGTCAGCTTCGCGGTTGTACTTTGATGAATTGCTTTCGACGATGCAGGGCATGAAGGATGGTCGGAACGCATATGCCATCATGGGCTATCACCATCGATGCCAGGGCATCTGGGACCTGGCAATGCACCCCACGATTCTGGGATACGTAGAGGACCTCCTCGGATCTGATTTTGTGTGCTGGACGTCGCACTACTTCTGCAAAGTGCCAGGCGACGAGCGCCGTGTACCCTGGCATCAGGATGCGACCTACTGGCCTGTTCGACCTACTGACACAGTTACCGCCTGGTTGGCGATTGATGACGTATTGGAGGATATGGGACCCATGCGGTTTATCCCCGGTAGTCATCGGCTCGGTAAAGTTGACTGGCAGCCTGCTGAAGGTGCGGTGGCGTTGCAGCAGGAAATCCCAGACGCGGAGCAACTTGGGGAGCCGGTTGATAACCTGCTTCGCGCTGGTGAAATTTCACTGCATGCCAGTACCCTGGTCCATGGCTCTCTTCCCAATACAACGAACCGACGACGCTGTGGGCTGACACTCCGGTACATCCCCTCTTCGGCGACTGTTAAGGAGGGCGCGGAACGGGTGCTGATGGATGCGGTGCCGTGTCGCGGAGATTCGGGTGATTGGCGACGGAACAGTCGTCCTGAAGGCGAGGATCTACGAATGATCCATGATGCGTATCGAGATTAGCGCGGGGATTGAAAGCTCTCCGTTAGGTCTCATCGATGCCAGCACCAATGCCAGGGTTCGTAGTCGACATTGAGAGGGTTGTTTCGGGGATATGAGAGAGTAAAACCGAATTCGTGGGCCTGTCGGGACAACCATCCAAAGGCGTCGCTTTGTTCAAAGCTCTCTTCCAGAGGTGGGTGTCCCGGAGTGGTCAGATCCAGCGCACAGCCGCTGTGGTGCTCGCTGAAACCGGGGATCGCCGAAACTCTTAGAATTTCGTCCATGCTCTGACCGCGCTCACGTTTTCGCTCAATGATCCGACATTGGTATGCGAAAGACCGAAAGGCACTTACAAGCTGGATTGTGACGTCCTCCCCTTTGGCTGCGGAGGATAGCCTTTGCCAGGCGGTCAACGTGCCTGGTGACATCTGAACGGGCCGATCATAGATATCCAGACCTGCGTCGACCACGCTCTGTTCTGGTTGGAAGGGCATTTTGCACGCTTGAAAGTGTCGTTTTTCAATCCCTAATGCGGTCAGTCGTTGTTGCGCTTGTCGGGGCAGCGTTCTCATACCGAGGCGGCGTGCGTGCCGTGCATTAACGTGGGAGCAACACGATGCAAGCCGCACGCGGATGACGTGCCTTGAGAGTAGCGCAGAATGAATCTGCATCTGTTCGTGAGTTCATTCCGCCGATCTGCAATCGATAGATTTCACGGTTGCCAGGTTCCGGAGGGACGATGCTTGCAGGACGGTCGAACAGGTCAGGCTCGGCATAACGCAGATCGGACACTAGTTGCTCTGCGGTCTGAACGCGGGAAAACGCGCCCAGCTGTACGCCAAATCCGTCTTCGTTCCTGATTTTCGATGCTTCGGATGTTCCGGACTCCGTGGGCCTGGGCAGTGCCTTCTGTGTGGGATTGGCTGGTCGCGGCTGGACGGCCGCCGGGGTGACCTCTTGTGGGAGACTCAGGTCCCATTTCTGCGACCAGGGAATCGTCGGATCACTCACCGCCGTTGGAGTTTCGATGGTCACGTTCAGCGCAAACAGCGCATCGTTTGCCCGTTCGAAACCACCTTCAGAGGCCAGTGTCAGCCAACGGATCGCTTCATCGCGATCCTGCGGGACACCTCGTTCCTCACTATACAAGGTGCCCAGGTGATATTGGGCTATTGAATAGCCTTGTTCGGCGGCTTTTTCGTACCAGTTCGCGGCCTCGCTCGAATCCTGGGCTACCGATTCACCATACTTGTACATCATCGCGATCACTGTCTGCGATCGCGCATCTCCTTGATTTGCGAGCTGCAGAAACTCCTGGAATGCAGCGTTGAATTCCTGACGCTGGTAGGCCGCCGACGCTGATTCGAAGTCGGCGTATCCCACCGGCTCCACCAGAAGAAGCGCGAGTGCGGCGAAACATGCCGCTGGAAGAGCTCGAGTCTGCATGCCATCCATTATAGCTTGATTTTGATGGTTTCAGGTTCTGTTTATGCGATACGTTGCAGTGTATTTCGTGGCAACTTCTGCTAGTTTGGGCTGATACACCGAACCGGGTACTGGCGGCACATCAGGCGGTATCGGTCGGGATTGGGTGATGCAATGGGAGAATGGCAATGGCCAGGCGATCCAAAGCGGACAATTCGGAAGATGACAAAGACCGTGCCCTGCTTGCTCGCGTAGCGACCCAGGACAGGATGGCCTTTGAGTCACTCTACGCCAAGTACTTTTCTTCACTGTCGAGATACCTGACGCGGTTGCTTCGTCGTCCGGAGATGATCGAAGAGGTTGTGAACGACACCATGTATGTGGTCTGGCAGAAGGCCGGAACGTTCGAAGGACGCTCAAAAGTATCAACCTGGATTACGGGTATCGCCTATCTGAAGGGGATCAAGGCTCTGGACCGCCTGCGGATGGTCCCCGAAGACGGCGCACAGACGTTGTCTGAGGAATTTGATCTGGAAGATGCCAACGATGTCATTCAGAAGCTCGGGCTTGAGGAGTGGCTACGTTCCGGGCTCCACGCTCTCTCAGCGGATCAGCGGTCTGTGGTAGAGCTCACTTACTTTTCCGGGTTTTCCTACCAGGAGATCGCCGATGTGATGCAATGTCCTGTGAATACCGTCAAAACCCGGATGTTTCACGCGCGGCGACATCTGGCGAAACTTTTACCGGTTTTGGAGGAACATACTCTAGTCGACAGAATCCCTGACGGGGTCCTACCCGGCAAGCCTGACGTTCATCGCAGTTCAGGTGAGGGTAAACGAAAGCCGGTGGGTTCCCGGAAACTCTAGGATGCACGCCGTTTCGGAGAGTTCAGGAAGAAGGGGCGAGATACGAGATAAACGGTACGTGGGTGTGAATTTAGGTCGCCGCAATCATCAACGCGTGCACAACAAGGTGCAGCAACTCCTGCCATGGTTGGTCAATGACAGCCTGTCCGCCGGAGAAACCAGCCTTGTGCTGGCGCATCTCAGGGAATGTGCAGATTGTCGCGAAGACCGTGATCGTTTGCAGTGCGTCGTTTCCGAGCTGCGAGACGAGACACCGGGTGACAGGGACTACAAACCATCGTTCCGTAGGCTCATGCGTCGAATCGAGCGATCAGCTCCCCGAAGTACTGGTCGAGAGACTGAAAACCGAGGTGTCGGCAGGTCTCGTCGTTCGGGTGTTTTTGCCCTCGCTGCATCGTTGGTTGTGGCGATTGGTGGGGGCGTGTGGCTCAACCGTCTGCCACCTGTAGATGAGTCCTTCGTCGCACTAAGCGATCCGAAGGTATCTGCCAGTAAGAGAATCGCAATTCGTATTCTGTTTGCAGATGATACTGACCAGGGTCTCATGCGTCAGGTGCTGATCTCCATGGACGCCAATATTGTCAGCGGACCGGACCAGGCAGGGTATCTCGTGGTGACGATTCCTGACGTACAAGATGCTGGCTCTCTGCTGGGAGGGCTTCAGGAACTCGAAGGTATCGAGCGTGTTGAAAGGTTTCCTGGCGTTTAGCGTCCTTCTCATTGGTGCGTGTACCACGGACCATAGCCTGCTCTCTAATGAGCTGGATTATTCGAAACGGGTCATATTTACCGTCCCGATCTCTCGAGATTCCCTGGATGAAGAAGCTTCTGTCGAAACCGACGCAGCCCGCTCAGATGCTGGGATTGCAAGCCTCCTCAAACTCCATGGCCTGATTAAGATCGCACAGTGGCCGGTGCGAGCGCTCGGGTTGGATACAATTGTTGCAGAGATCACCGATACCTCTGAGCTATCAGATGTAATCACCGCGCTGTCGGATGACGAACGGGTGGAGAGTGTTGAGCAGGTCTCGTATTTCGATCTGATGACGACCTACAACGATCCTTATTTCCCCATGCAGCAATCATCGGTGCCGCAGGAAGTGATCTCGCTCGTGCACAGTCGGTCAACCGGCGCCGGGGTCAACGTCGGGATCATTGATACTGGCGTTGATCGACAACACCCCGAGCTGGCGAACAGGGTTGTGCTGGCTCAGAACCACGAGATGGATGATCGTGGAGGTTTCGATCAGGATGAACATGGGACGACTGTAGCAGGCGTTATCTCGGCGACGGCGGACAATCATCTGGGTATTGTGGGTATCGCTCCGGATGCTCGGTTGATGGTGTTCAAGGCGTGTCGACACGAGGGATCAACTAATCGAGCGCGTTGTGACAGTCAGTCCCTTATCAGTGCGCTGATTGCTGTGTCTGAGGAGAAACCAGACATTCTGAATCTGAGCCTCGCAGGCCCTCGCTCGGTACTCATAGAGCAACTGTTGGGTATGATTGTTGCCCAGGGCACCCTCGTGACGGCTGCGGTAGACGCCAATCGAAGTCACTCGTTTCCAGCCGCCATGGACTCGGTGGTCGCGGTGGCCTCGCGGGTTGGCAGCGATCGATTACCGTCGGGTGGCGTGATTGCGCCGGCCACCGATGTGCTTACAACCACGCCAGGAGCAACCTACGCGTTCCGTTCGGGTAGCTCATTGGCGACTGCGTATGTTACAGGTGTCGCCGCGCTGATGAAGGCGGTGCAGCCCGGTATCAGTGTTGCGGCGCTGCGGTCCCAACTCAGGTCCAGTGTCGTAGAGGTCGATGCTGACGACAAGTCGGTACCGATGATTGATATCTGTCAGGCGGTCATCAGGGATGAAGTGTCGTGCGCGAGCTCGAGCGCAATTGCCTCGTTTGGGGATTAGCCTCGGGACACCCATGGGTGGGTGTACGCGCCCCGCACTGTTCTCATGCGAGTGATGTTGGAACCAGCGGCGATCGAAATCCGCGGAGAACTCATGTTCAGCTCGGATAGTCCGCCTTCAGCTTCGTGACGGTGCTGAGAAATTCCTGCTCAATGTCCGCCAGGATGGTCGCAACAGGTTTGATTTCACTGATTCGCCCGCACACCTGACCGGAAAGGGCGATGGCAGCATTCATATCCCCACCGAAGTAGAGGGCCTGGGTGTCCCCGAATTGGGGCATGACGTTTTCTTCGACATCGGCAAGTGACTCAGTGCGTGTTGTCCGAAGTGCTCTGAGGGCTGGTGAGTGGCGCTGATTCAAAAACACAGTATCTGTTTCACTTGCGTCGACGATCTGCTGTTTCCAGTTGTCGTGTACCGGGGACTCTAGTGCTGACACCATGCGTGTCCCGAGTTGGATGCCCTCCGCTCCCAGTGCGAATGCTGCAGCCATGGATGCACCATCGACAAATCCGCCAGCGGCGATGATCGGGACATCCACGCGTGAACGTATTAGGGGTAGTAAGACCATTGATGCGACGGGGGTGGGGCTTTTGAACCCTCCGCCTTCGCCACCTTCAACGATGAGACCATCAACCCCAGCATCCACGGCCTTGAGCGCGGCGGACAGAGTGGGTACCACATGGAAGACTGTGAGACCTGCGCTCTTTAGCTGCTCGGTGTAGCGCGCGGGGCTCCCGGCAGAAGTAGTGACAAACTGCACGCCTTCATCGATCACAAACTGCGCGATGTTGGGATCTCTTACGAATGCCTGGGCGATGTTCACGCCAAAAGGCTGATCCGTGAGGTGCCTCATCTGCCTGATTTCATTTTTGATGGCTTCGAGTTCACCGGATGATGTCTCGATAATCCCCAATCCACCGGCGTTAGAGACTGCAGAGGCCAGGGTTGAACGTGCAATCCACCCCATGGGAGCCTGTACGATGGGTAGGCGTGTGCCTGTGAGCCTCGTGATCCGGTTGTCGAATGTCATCCTGAACTCCCGTGCCCGGTTTTACGGACGAAGTACTGGTGGGTGTAGTTGATATTGCTCTCGACGTAGCGCTCACTCTGGAGTTCAAACGATTCATCCGGAAACGGAGGGAAGAACACGTCGCCGTCGATATCGACGTCCAGCGTTGAGATATAGACGCCATCAGCCAATGGTAGCGCGTGTTCATAGATTGCCCCGCCGCCGATAACGTATATGGGTCGGCCCTCGTCCACAGCAATAGCGATCGCTTCGTCGAGTGAGGCACAGGCCGAACAACCGTCAAACGTCAGGTCCTGGCGCGTAATGACGATATTCAGCCGTCCAGGGAGCGGTCTGCCGATCGACTCATGGGTCTTGCGACCCATGATCACGGTCCCACCCTGAGTGATCTCCTTGAAGAGTCGTTGCTCTCCCTCGACCTTCCACGGAATATCATTTACGTGACCGATTACACCGTTTTTGGCTCTGGCAACGACAATGTCGATATGAGGTTTTGTCACCAGTTCTCCGCCTTTTGTTACATTCGGTCGACAGTTTTGATGCCGAGAAATCCAAGCCCTTGTTGGAGGGTATTGGCCGTCATTGCCGCAAGTCGAAGCCGACTCTGTTGGATGCCCTGATCGGTCTGTTTCAGGATATGGCAGTGTTCGTAGAAGCTCATGAACTGGCCTGAGAGTTCGTACAGATAATTGCAGAGGATGTTCATCTGGTAGTCCTCCAATGCTGTTTCAATGGCTTCAGGGAATTGAAGCAGTTTGACGCCGAGATCAAGTTCCGCTGGTTCCCGTAGAGTGATCTTGCCACGTAGGTCTCCCGGGGTGACTCCAGCCTTTCTGAAAATGCTCTGTATTCGCGTATAGGCGTATTGGAGATAGGGTGCCGTATTGCCCTCAAAGGACAACAGAATGTCCCAGTCGAAAATATAGTCGGTGCCGCGGTTCTTGGACAGTTCAGCGTATTTCATGGCTCCGACGCCGACAATCTCAGCGATCGTGCGATGTTTTTCTTCAGACAGGTCAGGGTTCTTCTCCTTGACCAATTGATGCGCCCTCGCGACGGCTTCGTCGATGACATCGATCAGTTTGACTTCAGCGCCATCTCTGGTTTTGAAGGGTTTGCCGTCACTCTTCATGATGCTGCCAAAAGGCAGATGTCTGAATTCCTGGTCAGTCAGATACCCGGCCGCCTGCGCGACGGCAAAAACCTGCTTCAGATGCAGCTGTTGAGGTGCACCCACGACATAGAGCACAGTATCGGCCCGGAGTTTCTCTGCGCGATATCGAACCGCGGCCAGATCTGTCGCCATGTATGGAAAGCCACCATCGGACTTTCGAACGATCGCTGGTAACGGGTTACCTTCCTTGCCGGTGAACTCATCCAGGAAAACACACAACGCGCCGTCGGATTCCTCGATCAGCCCCTGTTGCTCCAGTTCCGCGACAACGATGGGCAAGTCATCGTTGTAGGCGCTTTCTGCATGGATGTCCTCTCTTGTCAGCGAGATATCGAGGCGTTTGTAGACTTCCTGACAATGTTGGATGGATTCTTCGATGAACTGACGCCACAGTTTCAAACACTGTTCATCCCCGCTCTGCAGTCGGACGACATATCCCCTGGCGCGTTCTGCGAAGGCTTCATCTGATTTAAAGAGTTTGCTGGCGGACTGGTAGAAAACCTCAAGATCTTTCAATTCAGTTGAGATCTCTGTCGTGTGCAGTTGATCCAGATAGGCAAGGAGACTACCAAATTGGGCACCCCAGTCTCCCACGTGATTCACACGGGTGACTTGGTGGCCCACGGCCTCGAGGACACGTACGATGGAATCACCAATCGCGTTGGTCCTGAGGTGGCCAATATGCATTTCCTTCATCAGGTTCGGAGCGGAGTAGTCAACGGCGAAGTGTCGGGGCTCTGGGGACGGCAGCGACACGTCGTTTCCCAGCAGATCAAGTTGCTCAGCGATTGACGTTGCGTCGAGATGAACGTTGACGAATCCGGGTCCTGCCACCTCTAACTTTGCGGCCATAGGAAGATCCAGTGCTTCGGTAACCTTGGTCGCAAGCTCTCGCGGATTTGTCTTTGCGGTTTTGGCAGCGCCCATCACACCGTTGACCTGATAGTGGCCGAATTCCCTTCTCTGCGCCTGCTTGACGACGGGTGGACTATCCGTGACTCCCAGTCGTTCGAATGACTGGGCGACCGCGAGTTCGATCTGCTCTTTGAGGTTCATGATAAAGCGCGGCTGGCAAAAAGCGGAGCATACTACACGATCTGCGTGATGAAGGGACACCCATGGCAAAGGGTCACCATCTAGCCTGGCGATGAAAGTTGACGGTAGGTGTCGGGAGGACGTCCATCGATGGTCGATGTACAAAGGTTCACCCGTCGCTCCTATCATGTTAGGACAGGTGGGCTGACAGATCTTCTCTGAGGTTTTGGAAAGAACCATTGCTCATTAGGGCGATGTGACAGCGTCTGGTAGATCCTTTAAACAAAGTATCCAGATGATTGATGATTTCGCGCGGCGTCGAGTGCACGTGCGAACGGTGACTGACTAACGTCTGCATGTCCCAACCGATATTGGCAGGTTCAAGCCACAGTGTGTGGTCTGCTGCGGCCGTGGCGGCAGTGAGCTCTCGCTGATGGATGCCGCTCCTCATTGTATGGGACGCTGGTTCGATCACCGCAATCAGAAGATCGTCGGTTTGAAGTGATCGACGTAACCCATCCAGATCGCTCTCTATCGCCGTCGGGTGATGGGCGAAGTCGTCGTAAACGACAACGTCTTGGTTTTCATAGATGATCTCCATCCTGCGTTTTACCCCTGAGAATTCGCAAAGTGCTGCGCATCCTGTAGCAAGAGGTACGCCAGCGTGTCTTGCTGCCGACAGCGCGGCGAGTGCGTTGTGGAGATTGTGGCGTCCCCGCAAGTTCCAATGGACCATCAGGTCATAGCCGTTGCTGGTGACCGTGAATCGGCTGAAGTCATCAGATGTCGAAGTAATCGAAAGATCGGATTGAGGTAGTTGCTCAGCTTTATTTACGGATGGATGATGGCTGTCCAAGGGTTTTGCTAAGAATGTTTGGGTCTCTGTCCAACAACCCCGATCCAAGACATCCAAGAGATTGACGTCATCGTTTGGATGAATAATAAGGCCGTGTTCAGGGACTGTTCGCACCAGCTGATGGAATTGGCGTTTGATGTCCTCAAGCGTATCGAAAATATCAGCGTGGTCGAATTCAAGATTGTTCATCACGAGCGTCTGAGGGAAATAGTGCAGAAATTTGGAGCGCCGATCGAAGTAGGATGTATCGTACTCGTCGGCTTCGATCACAAAGAACGGGTGGGAGCCGTTTCGAGAGGACACGCTAAAATTCTGTGGCACACCGCCGATTAAGTAACCCGGTTCCATTCCAGCGTAGTCCAAAATCCACGCCACCATACTGGCAGTGGTTGTCTTGCCGTGGGTACCTGCGATCGCGATGACCCATCGGTCACGGAGTAGGTATGTGCCGAGCCATTCGGCACCGGATATGAACGGAATGTTGTGCCTGAGGAGATGTTCAACCGCCGGGTTTCCCCTACCCAAACCTGCGTTCCCGAGGATGACGAGATCGGTTCCTTCGGGAACGCTGGTATCGCTGTAACCCTCGTAAATCTCGATTCCCGCCGCTTGGAGTTGATCACTCATCGGGGGATAGATGTGTTCGTCACTCCCGGAAACCTGTGCCCCTGTTTCCTTTGCGAGTATTGCGATACTACCCATCAGGGTGCCGCATATTCCCAGGATGTGGATGTTCAATGACTCACTCCGTTGAGTTCGCTACTTGCTAGACCTCGTACCACGGCGGATGTTGCTGATTGGTTCATCGATGGGTGTCCCTTATGTCCCGGTATTTGTCTCTTAGTGGGTGTCCGTATCACCGTGATACGTAGCCTGTATCAATCCCTCGGACCCCCTTCATGGCTGTGCCCATGATAATTGTTGCAACACACAATATGACACCGCTCAATGCAAGCCCCCAGGATACTCCGTATACCTCGGACACCCAGCTGATCGGTAAAACACCTAACGGCATGAAGCCGTGCGACATCATATCGATGCTCATTACACGGCCCCGCATCGCATGGTCGACTTGTAGCTGCACCAGGCTTCGGTTCATCGACATATTGATTGAAGAAACAAATCCTATGAAGGCAATTGTCAGAAACGCCAATGAGAACGTCGATGAGAGTGCAAACCACGTAACGCCGATTCCCCATACAGCGCTGGTACCGAGCACCCAGTAACCTTTGTGTCGTGTACCGCCGAGTTTGGCCAATAGCAGCGCACCAAGGATCGCGCCGATGCCCATCGCTGTCATCAGCAGTCCCAGATCATCTGCGCCACCGAACAGAACGTCTCGGTTGAAAGCCGGGAGTAGTGTATTGATGCTCAGTCCGAACATGAACGGAAGGATAGATAGCAGAATCAGGCCACCCACAACAGGAGACCGGATGACATAGACAAGGCACTCGCCGATATCCGTGAGCGGATGTTGAGACGTTGCTTGTCGCGAAGGTTGACCATCGTGTTTGATCAGAAGGACGGAGACTCCCGACACAAGATAGAGCACGGAGATGACGGCAAAGACACAACCCACCCCAAAGGTAGATGTCGTGTCACCGTCGGCCAGTAACGCGATCATGTATCCAGCAAGTGCCGGTCCAAGAATACGTGAGAGATTCCATGCAGCTGTGTTGAAAGCCATCGCGTTGAACATTAGGCGTTCACCGACGACTTCCGGGATTACTGCGGTCCGTGCGGGTATCGACAATGACATGACCGTGCCGTTCAGGAAACCCACCCAGACGAATTCCCAGAAACCAACGTTTCCCGTGAAGATAATCCACGTCATCACGATGGTGGCACCACAGTTGATGATTGGCGCCAGCCCGATGATGGGCTTCTTGGGGATGCGGTCCGCCAGAACTCCGCCTGGTAGCGAGAAGAGGAATTGAGGAACAGTCGACGCCAGCGTTACCCAGGCGAGGTCAACTGCCGATGAACTCATTTCATAGACAAGCCAACCTTGTGCAACGATCTGCATGTTCATTGCGAACGCAGATCCAAACATACCGATCCAAAGGTACAGGTAGTCACGAACTTTGAGGGACGCAAAAAGGGAGCGATCGTAAGACGCTTCAGAGAGCTCCTCGAGCTCAGCGGCGGTGTTCAACTCATCTCCAGAAGCAGTACGAGCGTTAGTATACGTTCTTCGCTGTTCCCGGGACACCCACTGGCATATGATCAGCTAACCCGTGCCCGCCTATGCAAGCGTATTCTCCGCACGGTGAGAGCTATGACTGATCGAGAAAGAACGTGGGAGTGAAGAAGAGACGCTTGAACGAGAGACGTGATGGATGTTCTGGAGTAGTTGTCGTGCCGGTCGTTCCTTAGACCCTTCTCGAGGGCCAACGCGATCATGGGTATCCCCGCGGCCGCTACGACCTAATCATGGGCGTCCCCACCATCGGAGCAACCCTTCAGGCGATAGATGGGTGACAGGAGAACGGCGGTAGTTTCGCGCGGTATCTCTCTGCTCCGCGAGCCTCTGATCGTGTCTACGTTGGTGTTTAATCTGACCGATCTTTGCCGGTTGGAGCTGAAGCGTGGGCGTAGAAGCTCATTTGGTCCAGCTCTACCTGTACGACAGGATCGGACTTGAGATTAAGATACCAGTCAGGCTTTGTGTTCTTGGTTTCATTGGTCGCAACGACCAAATAATCCTGGTTCACTCGCTGGTATGAAAGTGCGTCTGTTTGATGCCCGCCGTCATCTCTGGACTGCGTGATCAAAACTAGGCGCGCGGTACTGGCCTGACTCATTGCGCTCTCCTTTTCGTAAAATCACACGGCTAATGCCCCGAAACTAACTGAGAAAGGGGGCGAAGGCAGCTGAAACAGGGCGAAAGGTCGGTATTTTCGGACCAAGTGCCCTGTGGCCCCCTTAGTCCGGGAGGGCCAGAACTCTCTTTGAGATAATGTTCATTTGGACTTCATTCGTGCCACCGTAAATAGTTACGGCGCGATTGCTCAGCCAATTCTTGGTTGACTCAAGTTCACCGGGATTGAAGCCTTCCCCTGACCATCCGAGACCCTGGGTACCCATGATGCTTGATTGCAGTTCAGAGCTGCCTCGGCTCAACGTTGAACCGACGAGCTTGAATATTGATGTGGCGGCACCGGGTGTCTGACCAGACTGATTTTCAGCCGCTGCACGCGATGCGGTCAGCTGGAATGCTCGTTCGGTCATCGCGTGTTTTAGGATTTGTTCACGATACCCGTCATCAGAAATTCGACCGTCATCCTGACCGACGTAGTGCTTGGCAAGCTCTGCCAACGGATTTTTTGGTTTTTCCGCACTCTTTTTCTTTTTCCCTCCAGCCCCGGAAAGACCACCGATTCCAGAGCGTTCATATTGGAGCAGTCGTTTTCCGATGGTCCAGCCACGATTAAGTTCGCCGACCAGGTCTTCGCGTTTGGCAACCGCGTTGTCGAAAAATGTTTCACAGAATGGCGACGAGCCGCTGATCAGGCTGATTGGCTTGATGGTGACGCCTGCCTGGTGCATATCGAGCATCACGAAGCTAATGCCTTCGTGTTTCGACGCATCCGGATCAGTTCGGACCAATGCAAACATCCAGTCCGCGTATTGGGCACCTGAAGTCCATATCTTTTGCCCGTTGATGATGAACTGATCACCATCGATGACAGCTTTTGTCTGAAGTGACGCAAGATCTGATCCCGCGCCGGGTTCGCTGTAACCCTGGCACCATGATACTTCGCCGCTGACGATCCGAGGAATGTGACGCTGCTTCTGTTCTTCTGTACCGAACTCCAAGAGTGTTGGCCCGATCATCGTGAGACCCATTCCAGAAGTAGGAGCGACGGCACGAAGACGGGACATTTCCTGGCGCAAGACGCCGGCTTCTTCAGACGTCAGGCCACCGCCACCATACTCCTTTGGCCAAGTCGGTGCTGTCCAACCACGTTCTGCCATGCAAGTCAGCCATTGGCGTGCGTCGTTCGTATCGTAGATTTCGTGAGCATCCTCCCAATGGAAGCTCCTGGCGCGCATGCTTTCAGGACAGTTCGCTTCCAGCCATTCTCGGGTGTCTGATTGAAATGACGCGATATCGGACATAAGTGACTCCATCTTTAAGCCCGCAATACTAAATGAAAAGCAGCGAGGTTGGGAGATGTAGCGGTTGAATCTGATAGATAGATGTCCGGATCTCGTTTACGCTTGTAGGCTTCTCCCTTTGGTTTTCCCGCCTTTCGACCTCCAGCCTGGGTGTCCGCTTCCTCCCAGTGCTTCCCTGATGGGTGTTCTTGGAGGGCTGATGGGTGTCCTGGAGGACTTCTTGGAGGGTGGATGATTCCTGCGGAGAACTGCCGGCACGGTGCAAGGAGGCTGTTGGGTATCCTGAATTCTTGCCCTCGGCACGGGTCTCTGCGGAGGGTAGTGTCACGAACCAATGGCAACACGCGGTGTGATCCAAGATAATATAGGGAACTGCGAGAAGCGATTTTGGCGAGTATCACGAACACATCAATGAACACCTCAAGAGGCTTGACCGCGTCGAGCCAGATCGTGGTGGCGTGGCTTCTTATTACCTGTGCAACCATCTTTGGCATGGTCATCGTGGGTGGTGTCACCAGGCTCACAGGCAGCGGTCTATCCATGGTGGATTGGCAACCCATCATGGGCATTTTACCGCCCATGAATGATGCGGATTGGCAGGCCCTTTTCTTGGCCTACCAG
>MDTB01092683.1_pt1 | contig 40380 bp, 47 predicted proteins | sample 811161 | NCBI WGS metagenome assembly MDTB01 (sample SAMN05326650, study PRJNA326480) | marine metagenome | isolation source: seawater | place: Mediterranean Sea | collected 2009 | reverse complement strand
TTTGTTTTATGTCCAGGAGTTCGTTTGGGTTTATTATATCCTGCAAACCGTTCTCCAGATTTTTCAATAGCCATAGTTCCCTCCTATATACTATAAGTGATAGTCCAATCTCTTATTTCGTCTTTAGTTCTTTTACATCCTATACAAATATTATTTTCTAACTTACATACTTGTATACATGGAGTTATTATTTCTTGTGGCATGAGCAATTACACTCTTTCTCATTACACTTATAAGCTTTACAAGTTTCACATTTACTCATTTTAATATTTCATTTTAAACATAATATATTCTTTGCCATCAGGAGCTTTTATAGGAATAGAGGTTAAATTTTCGTCAGCTCCTTTTATTCCCACAAATTCTAATTTATAACCTTCTTTATATTGCTCTTTAGATTTAGCAAAATAATCTGCGTTCTCATAAAAAAACATAGTTGATATACCTAATATTATTAATTCCATTATTCTCTCCTTATAACCATGCTGTATTATCTTGTTCTGTTCCCTGCCATTTCTGGTTCCAGGCTACTTTATGAGTTACTATCCTATCATAATGAGTTCTCAAAACCTCTAATGCAATTGCCAAAGACATTACTGTATCATCATAACATCCTGGTGCAGCTTCAGATTTTCCATTATCTGTAACTATATAATCTTTTAATTCTTGAATTACTTGCGCAGAAGGAATAAATATATCTTCATTCTCAATGGCGTTCTTTAAATTTCCTATTATTGTACTCTTAGTTGCTGTTGTGGTTCTAAAACCAAGTCTTTCACCTTCTTCATTACTAATATTTGCGATTTTAGTTTGTCTATATAAATTTACATAATTCATATCATCTAATTTTTGTAAGGTTGCAATACCCATAGAATTACTTTCAACAGCAAGCAAAGCATTATTATAATATCTACCTAAATAAAATAATAAGTCTCCAAATTTACTTGGATCAATTCTATTGTTTCTATATACAGAGACAATCTCTCTATCTCTATTTAATACTATAGCTGCGGAATAATCTTTTCCAACTCCTAAAGAAACATCAGCACCAATAACGTATGGTTCGTCATGCTTTGGATAAGCATAAACCTCTAAATCTCCTTCTACTGTAGTTTCCCAAAACTTCGAGTCCAGGTCTAACATCATCCTTTTTTCATAAGGCATTGGAGATAGTTCTACAAGTTTCTTCATATCAAACACTGAAGCACCTGAAACTAAGAAAGCTTCTTCTGCGTAAGATGGATATTCTTGAACAAACTTCTTCTCTCCACTTTCTGCTATTTTTAATCTACGCCAATATAATTGATCAAAGTCTAAATTAAATTCTTTTATGAATTCTTCTTCTTTCGCAGTCGGTGTAAAATTTTCTGGAGCTTCTCGTCTATATTCATCAGTAATAAACCATGGTAAAAAGATAGGTATATATTCTGAATTGCCGTTAGTATAGCCAGACTCAGCCGTTTTCCATAATCTATAGAATTCTCCTTTAGCACCATTAGCCGTGCTTTCGAGAATAACTTCAGTACCATCGGCTTGAGAAATTCCTTGAAACAAGCCAGCAAGAATCTTTTCATCAAAAGTCCAGAAAGCCACTTCAGAAAGGTGAGCAATGGTAGGAGTAGTACCTCTACCAGCTTCTGGAGAACCAGCCGTATAAAGTCTATAACCTGCATTATTATGTTCAAATTTAATCTCCTTTGCGTTAGATGCTATTAGAGCGGGTCTAAATTCATCTTCCATTCTATCTATTAAGTTTTTACTCATATTAAATAAAGCATCAGAAGTAGCACTATCATGAGCCATAACTACTGACCGAGCATTAGAAGTAAAATAACTTTTCCATGCTGTTCTTGCTGTACAGTAAGTACTTATACCTTGTTGTCTTGCTTTTAATATAAGGGCTCTTACTATTTTCTTCTCTTTTAATTGTTGTTTTAAAGCTTCATTAACTTTCTTCTGAGCAGAGTTAAAAATAAAAGGCACAAAACCTTTACCAGCATCTTTTGTAATAATACGAACTTGGTCTTTAGCAAATTGTTCAAAGTTAGTTTCATACTCTTTTAATAATTTTCTACGTCTAACTTCTTTTATTAATGCGAGCTTTTTTCTGTTTTCCACTTACTTTTCTCCTTGTTTCGATCATATTTAGTTTTATCAAGAACAGTCTGGGTCGAGTACCTTCTTCTATGTAGTGATATAAACTTAGAAATAGGATTCACTCTTCTCTTAAATAATTTAGTCATCTTCTTCTACTCCATTGATCTCTAATAGGAGACAGTTCTGATATTTTTTAATGGTCCCCGGAATCCTGGCCTGTACTCTTCTTTAAGATTAAGAGGAAAAAAAAATTCTCTATAAAATATATATATATACATTATTTTCACTAACCCCCTATTTTTATTCTACAAAGTCTGAAAGAAAAGGAAAATGAAAACATTTTCTACTCATACATTTATTCTAATTCAACATCAACCTTTATTAAGGAGGAAAAGATGGAACTCTACATCTTTATTTTATTCTTATTTCTATCTACTGCAATTGTATACATGATATACAACGGAACAAGAGGATAGGATGAGAAACTTTTCTATATTTATGGCTCTATTCTGCGCGATTGTAGGAGTAGGGACACTGGAGGATTGTCAAGGATACTGTGCTCCTGCTGAAGAGGAGGCGACGATTAGAATGATCATAGCCTTAGTAGCTTTAGCGGGAACTGCATTCTTTACATACTGTACCTTTATTCTTCCAGAAAAAGATTAAGGAGAAAAGGAGCCCCGAAGGTTCCCAACGTGTCTCCTATTAGAGAAAGGAGGCTGGGGGCTGGGGGTAGTCCTAAACTATACCTAAAACCTAGTATTAGTATCATGATTGGATGATTCCAAAGGTAATTCCGGTACCAATTATGATGCCTACCTATAGATATTAATAGGTAAGGGTAAATGAGAACATTTACTATTCATAATATAAACTCATGTAGAAAGGGGTACTTGTTATGCATGAAAAAATATTTGACTATGTCTTAGCTAATTATGATATTGCTCTTGGCGTAGATGAAATTATGTATATAGTTTCTAATAATCTATGTACAGATAAATATATGGAGGCTAATTATGGACTTGTATCTTGATACTTATGTCGTAATTGCTACCTATATTATGATTGGCTTTGTAACCTTAATGTTTACGTTTGCAATGGGGTTATGGGTCTATGCTATGTATGGTCTGTTTAAAATTGGTTTGAACAATGATCAATACTACAGCAAGAAAAATGAGAACATTTTTCAAAAATAGATAAAGTTATTGAGGTTGGCCCACAGTAAAGTTCCTTAAAGAAGGTGTGGGGGTGCGTGTGAAAAATGACTTTATTCGGGTTACATGTCAGACAGTCCTGGTGTAACTGATTATATAATAAAATAGAATATCGCTTAGATGTATGGTCGAAAAGCCTTTTATATAATCTTAAATTTTTAACTTAACTAATGTTTAAAGAAAGGTCTAAAATGAGTGAATATCCTCGTACAATTATTGTTAAAGATGTAACTGCTAAATGGTGTAAAATCTCTGGTGATGATGCGCCTGTGAATACTTTTAAATCGAAACAGTGGGAGATGCAAATCCAAACTACTGATCCGAAGAAAGTAGAAGAACTTAAAGATTATGGTCTTAAAGTTAAAGAAGGAACAGGTGAAGACAAAGGCGTTTTCTCTGTTAATCTTAAACGTAAAGGCTTAAAATCTGATGGCAATGGTGGACAAGTTCCAAATACGCCTGTAAAGATTGTTGATACCAAAGTTCAGCCGATTACTGGTGATAATATTGGTAATGGTTCTAAGGTTAACGTTAATCTTTGGCAATATCCATATGAAGCGCCTGGTGTAGGTAAAGGTATTGCTACTTCTCTTACTGCTGTACAAGTAGTAGAGTTGGTAGAATATACACCTTCTGCCGGTTTTGAAGTTATCGAAACAGAGGCTGCTAAAGATGGATCTCTTCCATTCTAGTCCCCTTGAAACGGTCCTGCCTCACGCTCGTTAAGAGTGTGGGGTGGGGATCGGGGCTTTTTTCGTGAACCGTCATGTTTATACCGCCAACATTATTTATATAAGGAGTTTATAAATGCATTTTAATTACAAAAATATTATGATAGGAGCTTTTATTGGCTTATCAGTAGCAGTGTTATATCATACGTACTGGTTATAGCTTATGGATGTGAGCTTTTATATAATACTTGGTTTAGTTATTTTGGGAATAATTATATTACAAGAAAGATAACTAATGTATGCGTTAATTTTTATTTTAATATTATTTTTAATAATGGCAATTGGCGTCCGCTATTATTAAGAAAGAAAGGACTATTATGGATTTTTTAGTTAATTTTAGAGAGCAATTCATGCCTTGTATTCAAGCTATTGATGTTGCTAAAGAAGAAGCTGATAAAGCCGGTAAAGAAGATGCTAGTGAAGCTTATAAGAAAGCTTTAGTCATTGTTAAAGAAGCTATTCAAAAAGCTGAAAAGCATCAACAGTGGAAATTACAAGACCGTATTGTAAATATCATTAAAGACCATACTAATCATAATGATGTAGCTTATGACGCAATTAGAGAAATTCAAGATTTTACTCATGATAAATCTAATGATATAGAATCTGAAGTTAAATCTCAAATTGAAGATTATTTAAGAGATCAATTACATGTTGACGATGCTACTATTGATGCAATTCAAAATACAATAGAAGATAGTATACAAGAAGCAACTGAAGAAGAATTTCAAAATGAAGGTATGTGGTTATGAGTATAAAATGGAATGATATATCAAGTCCACCTCATTATAAAAATGGTCCTATTGAGTGTATTGATGGCATTAAATCTGCCACTGGTAATCTCTTTGAAGGTTATTTAATTGGCAACGTGATAAAGTATTTATGGCGTTGTAATTACAAAGGTGATAAATTAAAAGACCTTAAGAAAGCTCAATGGTATCTTAATTACTTAATTGATTCACAAGAAAAATAATGTGGATTATATATGTACTACTAATGAGTGCTGATAGAAGCTTAGAAGGTTTTATATTAGATCAACGATTTAATAATGAGACTGAATGTAATTCGTTTTATAATGAACATAAGATTGATATTAATAATGATGTTAATACTCTTATTAATGAAAACTTTTCTTCTCATAAATTAATTACAATTGGATGTTTAACAAACTTTACTATTGAAAGGAATAAACAATGATTATGTTAAGCAGAGACTTTATCAGAGACTTTGAATGTTCTATAAGTGGTGAAAGACTTTTTATTAATGAAAAGTATGTTAGCTACATAGAACACGAAACAAAATCTGATGGTAGAACTATTCATAAATTTCATATGACAGATCATAGAATTCTTTTTGCTGTAGTTAGACGTAAAAAGGAACCTATAGATTGGTCAAAGGAGCCACAGCCTCATGTTTAAATGTATATTAGTGTTATGTAGTACATTCTTTGGTAATTGTCAAATTATTGAAGATACTCGAGGTCCTTATGAAACTTTAGAAGAATGTAATAAAAGAGCTTATGAGATAGTTAAAGATATGTCTTCTATGATTCCTACTTATAGAGCTCAAGTTCATTTTTGTCTTGAATTAAAGAAAGAAAAAGGATATAGGTTATAATATGGATAAGAAATTAGGTCGTAAAATAGCAAAATCTTGGGGTCGTACTACAAAGTGTGGCAAAAGATTTGCTAATAAAGGTGTAAGAAAATATCATAAAACTCAACTAAAGAAAGGTTAATTATGACTATAGATATTTTAGATAATGAAGATTTGTCTAATCATTTCAATTACTTAGATGAATTACGTGACAGTGGGGTTACCAATATGTTTGGTGCTTCAACGTATCTTCAAGACGAATTTGCTCTTGATAAAGCTACTGCAAATGCAATTTTAGGAAAATGGATGGATTCATATGGCTCGAAAAATACATAAAGATTTTTTAGGAAATCCTATGAAAGCTTCGACTTGTAAAAAATGCAACATAAAATATTCATATATGTCTATAACAAGAAATAATAGTCAATATTGTGCGCCATGCCAAAACGAATTAGATGGCATAGAAAGGGAACCAAATGGCAATAGTTAAATATAATAAAAATCGTATTGCGGACAGTGGATACAAATTTACTGTTACGAGATTAAATGATCCGCAAATTAAACAACTTAAAGGTATTGTTTCTGAATACAATACTTTTGTTAATGATAGAAATAAATTTAGAAATAAAAGAGACCATGAGCGTAAATGGCGTGTAAGATTTATGGGTAGAAATCCTAATAGAAAGCAATATGAATCTTATTCAGGTGAATATAGAAGTTATTTACCTCAAAAATATTCCACTCACTGGGATGTTTACGTTCATGAAATGCGATAATGATAAAATATTAGAGCTTTGGGATAAGTATTTAGTAAAAGATAAAAGAAGTTTTAGTGAATTCTTTTCTGAAGAATTTGGTATAACTTTAAATTCTGATATTACTTATCCACAGATTAAGATTTTAGTAAAAGCTTTAATAAAGTTATAGGTGAATAGTGTAATGGCAACACGAGTGGTTCCAACCCACTTAATCTGGGTTCAAATCCTAGTTCACCTGCCAAGATAGGTGTGCTAGCGAATCCCTTGTGGTAGAATTAGATTCACACTAAAAAGGCTAGTATAACATAAAGGAGTGAATATCGGTCCAGTAATAGGCCTTCGTAGCGCCTCGAAAGAGGTGACAGGGGTGGTAAGACGCCTTAGGATGATACTGAAGTTGGCCCTTCAGCCGATATTCAGATCTCTTTATGTGAACCGTCTTCAGATAATTTTTTAATAACACCGAACGGGGCACCGTGGCAATTTATGGAGAATTTTATGGGTATTATTGAATTCCCGATAAGGGAACGAATGTATAAGCGATGGAGCAATCTATCAGCTGAGCGTTTAACTAATAAATGGGAAGTAGATCCAAAACGTGAACCTGAGATTTTTAATGATATGTTATATACTATCACTAATGAATTTAAAGGTGATGCTGAAGATTGGACTCAAGAAGAAATTATTGAACTGATTGATAGTTTCTTTAGAGTAGAAGAATTTATAATAATGAGGAGAGGGCCTAAGAAATGAGTGAAAATATTCCTTATAGAGAAATGATTAGGCAAGGATTTAGAAAAATGAGAGAAGAAAGTGAAAAAGAAAGTTACTTAGAACGATCAATAGAAATCTTAGAAGAATGTGGTAATTTAATTCGTAAGAAAGGTCAAGACTATCAAGGTGGATCAGTAAAAGATCCACAATACTATCCTCATGGATGGAAGTCCTTTGATACAATGCTTACTACTAAGATACTAAGATTTCGTTCTGTTATGGATCAAGAAGGAAATGTTAATTTTGATTCAGCAGAAGATTGTTTAAGAGATTTAATTAATTACTCTGCAAGATGCATTGTATGGTTAGAAAATGAAAGGAATAAATAATGACTGTTCATGGTAGTCCAAAAGATAGAGGTTCAGCAGATAGATATTATGGTCGTCCGTTTGAACCACATTGGTATCCGCAAGGAACTTATAATGGCAGAAAAATAGAAGAAGATGAAATGAATTCTGACCAAGTAGAAGAATATAAAGAAGGTTGGAATAACGAAATTAATAGAAAGAATTGGGGTTAATTATGGGACTTCTTAAACCTATAATATTCACAAGAGGAAGATTAGAAAATCAAGTAACTCTTTCACAATTACCGTCTTCATTACAAAGAATAGCATGTCTTATAGTTTATCCCGAGGAGTATGAAGAACATAAAAAGCTATATGGTAATATAACTAATGTAGTTAAGACACCTGAGGGTTGCCGAGGGATTGCTAAAAGACGTGAATGGGCTGCATTAAATGCTAATAAAAACCTAATTCAATGGCAATTAGACGATGATTTAACTTTTTGTAAAGCAAAAGATGAAGGTCAAGACGGTACATGGCCATTCTTAAAATTTGGTCCAATGGAAGATGATGATTGGAAAACTCTTGAAAAAGATATTGAAAGAGCTTGTGATATTGGATTTAAAGTTGGAGGGTTAGGTCAAAGAATTGCTCCAGCAGGAATTAGCGATTTTCCTGGTTCAGTAAATTCTAGAGTATATACTAATACGTGGTTTGATTTTAGAACTATAAATGCAAAAGACTATGATTGGATAGGTAAAGAATGGAATGATGATGAGTTCTTACCTGAAGATTTTCATATTCAATGTCAAATGGTAAAGTCTGGTATTCCAATTTTAAACTTAAATAAATTTGCTAGTTCTGGAAATAAGACTCAAGCAGCAGGAGGATGTGCTACTTATAGGTCTTTAAATAATCATAATAAAGGTATGAAGAAATTTGCAGAAGTATGGTCTGATTGTACCGTCTTAAGATGGAAAGATGGTTGGGAAAAAGGTACTCAAAAAGCTGCGTTAACTATACGACTTAGTAAGCTTTGGCCACAGACAAAAGAACTTTTAATAGGTATGGAACACCGTCTTAGATTAGATCTTGGTGGAAAGTCAAAACCTGAAGCAAAGAAACTTCAAGAAAAAGCTAATAACCTTAGAAAGGAAATGCAAGAAAATGCCGAATAGAACTATTGATGAAATCAGAGATGAGTTTTGTTTAAAGTATCAAAATATGATGGTTGAACAAGATGGTAATATAGAAATATTAGGTGCTTCATTTGTTGCTAGTGAAGATAAATTATTCGGAGAACCTAATAAGAAATATAGAATAGCAGAAGTAGATTGGTATGACAGTCAAGAAAGAAATATCAATAAACTGGGAGAGTTGTATGGTAAAATTCCTGTAATTTGGAAAGAACATGCAGCTAATACTAAAGGTGAAATTAATTCTAATTATGGATGGATGATTTATAATTGGGAAAATGGTAATCAATATGAGTTTTGCTTAAGAGAATTAAAAGAAAATCCAAATTCTCGTAGAGCTATTATGATTTATCAGCATCCACATATGCATACAAGATATAGAAGAGAAGGTATGAATGATTTTTGTTGTACCAACGCAGTAAGTTATTATATTAAAGATGGATCTCTTAATTGTGTAGTACAAATGAGATCTAATGATGCTATATTTGGTTATATGAATGATTATTACTGGCAGAATAGAGTTCAAGAGCGTTTAGCAATTGATTTAAATATTTCTAAAGGTAAAATGATTTGGCAAGTCCAAAGTTTACACATATATCCAAGACATATGTATTTAATAAAAGAATTTATTGAAGAAAGACATAAAAACCGTCTTAACGCAAATGACGATTATATTTTATAGAAAGGAAATAAAATGGCTCATGAAGTAGAAACAATGGCTTATGCAGGGGAAGTACCATGGCACGGATTAGGTGTTCCTGTATCTAATGATTTAACTGTTTATCAAATGATGGATAAAGCTAATCTTAATTGGAAAGTACATGAAGTTCCTAATTATGTTGATTGGGAAGGCCAAAAAGTAAATACTACTTTTAAATCTTTGATAAGAGAAACTGACGGTAGAATTCTTACTACAGTTGGTAAAGACTGGAATCCAGTACAAAACGAAGAAGCTTTTAAATTCTTTGAAGAGTATGTTAATGTAGGTGATATGGAAATGCATACTGCTGGCTCATTAAAAGATGGTCAATATGTATGGGCATTAGCTAAAGTTAAAGATTCCTTTGAATTATTTAGTGGAGATAAAGTAGATTCGTATTTATTATTCTCTAATCCTCATGTATATGGAAAATCTATTGATATTAGATTTACACCGATTAGAGTTGTATGTAATAACACATTAACTTTATCTTTATCTGGTAAAAATAATAAAGCTGTTAAAATTAGGCATAGAACTAAGTTTAATGCAGAGCAAGTTAAAGAAACTTTAGGTATTGCTACTGAAGAACTACAGAAATATAAAGAAGTAGCTCAATACTTAGGAAGTACACGAATAAAGGATGTAGAGACTTTAATACATTATTATAATGATGTTTATCCTAGAGATGAGAAGCATGGTACTACTCCATTAAAAGAAGAAACTCTTTCTAAACCTGCAAAAGTTGCTTTAAAGAATTTTGACACTCAACCTGGAGCTAAGTTCGCTGAAGGAAGTTGGTGGCAAGCATTTAATTCTGTAACTTACTCACAAGATCATGTGTATGGTAAAAATAAAGATAATAGACTATATAATTCATGGTTTGGTAGAGGACAAGTACTTAAGAAGAAAGCTTTAGATAAAGCTCTTGCATTTGCTGATGTAGCTTAATGGAAGGTTCTATTATACCTAATTGGTGGCAATCATGGTTACTGGTTGCCATCACTATTAATACATTAATAAACTTAGTTGTATTCTTCAAAGGAAGAAAATTACATATAAGAGAATTGTTACATTTAAAACCTAAAAGGAAGAAAATAAATGACTAGTGAATGGTTAAAAGATATAAAAGATATGCATCAAAAATTTGGTGTAAACAAATGGGTTCAATCTGAACTTCAAAGTGATGTAGATTGGAGACGTTTAGATAAATTTATTCAATTTAGAATGGATATGATAAAGGAGGAGTTGGATGAAACTAAAACGGCCATTAAGAAAGGCGATGAAGAAGGCGTTGTTGATGGACTTATTGACTTATGTGTTTTTGCGATTGGTACGCTTGATATATTGGGACTTGATGTGGACAAGGCTTGGAGGACTGTACATTCAGCTAATATGGCCAAAGAACCCGGAATCAAGGCTAGCAGGCCTAATCCGCTTGGCTTACCGGACATGATAAAGCCTGAAGGTTGGAAAGATCCTTCTCATAAAGATAATATAGGTAATATAAAAGATTTTATAAGAAACGATAAGTGAATGAGAACATTCACTATAAATAGATAAAGAAAGGAAATACTATGCAACTAGTATTTGATATAGAAACTGACGGACTATTAAATCAAATGACTAAATGTCATGTTTTAGTTTGTCAAGATCCAGTTAGTAAAAATATTTATAAGTTTGGTCCTAATGAGATTGATAAAGGCTTAGCACTATTATCTAGTGCTACTGCCTTAATTGGTCATAACATTATTGGATTTGATTTAATGGCTCTTGATAAACTATATAATTGGAAACCGTCTTTAGATACTGCGATTATTGATACTTGGGTTATGTCTCAAGTTTTAAACTATCAAAGATCTCATAAACATGGTTTAGCAGGTTGGGGATCTCATCTTAAATATAAGAAGATAGATAACTCTAAATTTGACGAACAAGAATGGAAAATATATTCTCCAGAAATGTTAGAATACTGTGTTCAAGATGTTAAGCTAAATACTAAAGTTTATGAAGTATTACTTGCTGAATTAAATAAAGCTGTGTTAAATAATAAAATGATTAGAGATGGTTTACGTGTTGAACATGATGTGGCTCATTTTGAAAGTCAAGTAAGAAAGAAAGGTTGGATGTTTGATATAGATCAAGCTACTAAAAATCTTAAGACTATGAAGAAGCATATGAATAAGATTGAATCTATTATTGAACCAAAACTCGGAACTACAAAAGTCTTTATAGATAAAACTCCTAAGACTCCTAAGTATACTAAAGCTGGATATTATACTGCGACTACAGCTAGAATACTATCTGAATATTTAGATAAGAAAGTAATAGGTGAAGATGCCGTATCTGACAACCCTCCTATGCTGCCTGGTACAGAGTTTCAACGTTTTACAATAGAACCTATAACCTTAAGTAATATGGATCTAGTAAAAGAATGGTTACATACGATTGGCTGGAAACCAGATGATTGGAACGTTAAAAGAGATCCACATGGTGGTTGGATTAGAACTGGTCCTAAACTTACTTCAAGTTCTCTTGCTAAGTTAGGTAGAATAGGAAAATTAATTGATAGATATTATACAATTAAAAATCGTAAAGCAACTATTGAATCATGGTTTGAGAGAATAGAAAGAGATGAGCATAATAACTGTAGACTTCATGGTCGAATGTGGACTGTTGGTACTCCTAGCTTTAGGTGTAGGCATGAAGTTATCGTTAATTTACCAGCAGTGGATGCGCCTTATGGCCGTATGCTTAGGGAATTATTTATTTCTGAGCCCGGTTATAGAGTTGTTGGTGCGGATAGCGCTGGTAATCAGCTGCGTGGACTATGTCATTATGTGGGGGATAAGAATTACACCGAACTCGTCGTTAACGGAGATCAGCATTCGAGAAACGCTGCTGTTCTTAGTTGTACTAGGAGTCTTGCTAAATCTTTTCTTTATGCTATTCTCTTTGGGGCAGGTGATGCAAAGCTTGGTCAAACTCTTTATGGAGTCAGTAGTGTACCGAAAGGTAAAGATGCTAGAAGAAAATTTACAGCGAATTTACCAGGATTTGATTCACTAGTAAATAAATTAAAGAATATTTATAATCAGTATGGATGCATACCTGCTTTAGATGGTAGAAAGATATATGCAAGATCTGATTATCAAGTTTTAAATTATTTATTACAAACTGCTGAAGGTATTACATGTAAAGCAGCTGTAAGTTATGCAATGAAAAAGATTAAAGAAGAAAATTTAGATGCCTATCCTGCAATATTCTATCATGATGAACAAGCATGGATTGTTAATGATAAAGATACTAAACGTGTTGGAGAAATCTTACAAGAATCTTTTCGTGAAGCTCCAAAATGGTTTGGTGTAGACTGTATGGATGGTGGTGATTATAAAATAGGAGACTCATATGCAGATGTTCATTAACTGGTATATAGATATATTATTAAAAATATCTAGTAAGTTTGGTAGAATAAGTTCTTACTTTTATATGAAGCATGTAAATGTTTTACATAAAAAGCAGATAAAAGATGGAATAAGAGATCGATGAAAATAGGTTTTACAGCTAGTACATTTGATTTACTTCATGCTGGACACGTTCAAATGTTACGTGAAGCTAAAGAACAATGTGATTATTTAATATGTGGATTACAAATAGATCCAACAATTGATCGTAAAGATAAAAATTATCCTATACAAACGATTGTTGAGAGATATACACAATTAAATAGTGTAAAATATATTGATGAAATTATTCCTTATTCTACTGAAAAAGATTTATGTGATATATTAAGTATGTATAATATAAATATACGAATACTTGGTGAAGAATATAGAGAAAAAGAATTTACAGGTAGAGATATTTGTAAAGCAAGAAGTATAGATATTTATTTTAATAAACGCGATCATAGATTTAGTAGTACTGATCTTAGACTTCGTGTTATAAAAGGAAAGGAAAAATAAATGAAACTATTTATAGATGCTGACAGTATTTTGTTTAAAGCTGCGTGCACTCAAAGTTCTGTTAAAGAGACTAATAAAGTAGTTCATACAATAGTACAAGATACTATTGGTGATTGTTGGGCTGATGAAACTTATCTTGCTGTAAAAGGAAAAGGAAACTTTAGATATGATATATTTAAAGATTATAAAGCAGCAAGAAAAGATAAGCCTATGGAAGAAGATTTAAGGAACCGACTTAATGAAGCTTATAAATATCTTATTGATAAGTATAAAGCAGTTCCAGCAGATGGAATGGAAGCTGACGATTTAGTTTCTATTTGGGCGTTTGAAGCAAGAAAAGCTGATGAAGACTTTGTTATTGCTCATATTGATAAAGATATAAATCAAATTGCTGGTAACCATTATAATTATAATAAGAAGAATTATTATTTTATTAATGATGATGAAGCTGATTTAAATTTCTGTATACAACTTTTAATCGGAGATAGTGGTGATGGCATACCTAAAATTCGTAAAGGATATGGTATAAAAACTGCTCAAACCGCCTTAAAAGATACAACTTATGATAATAGAATAGATCGTGTTGTAGACGAGTGGAAAAGACATTATGGAAATGGATGGGAAACTCAACTTAATATGGTTGGTAACTTAATATATATGAAAAGAACTTGGGATATGGAGGAATGGAACTATGGAGATCGTTATTCCGGGAAAACCGATGTCAGCGAACCGAATGGAAGGGATAAGAGCGATAAGAACGAAGACGGGAAAGAGCTTCACTCAAACTTATCCAACTAAAGATTATAAAGAATTTCTCGAGAGATTTAAAGAAGCTACTAAAGATAAGACTTGGAGATTTGAAGAAAAGGCTAGATTAAAGATATATATTTGGCCTTTTTTCTCAAATAAAGCGTCTGATTTAGATAACGTCGCTAAACCTACTCTTGATGCTTTACAAAAAGTATTTAATTGGAATGATAAACATGCTTATGAACTTCATTTGATAAAGAACTTTGCAAAACGTGGAGAAGAGAAATTAGAAATTGAAATAGAAGAGCTTATAGATTAAGAAAGGAAATTACATGCAAAATAGTAAAAGATATTCATGTCCTGATTGTGGAAGTTCTGATGGAGTTATGATAGATCCTGAAGATGGACACACATTTTGCTTTGCTTGTGGAGTATATAACTCAAAATATAAAGGAAATAAGATGGATGAACCCATTACCGATACAGATAATAACTTCGAATTACAACTCAACGATATTCATAACTATCCTAGTCTTGATATGCCTAGTAGGCGTATTTCTAAAAAGGTAGTAGAATTCTTTGGTGTAAAGACTCATCAATACAACGATAAACCGGCTCATTTCTATCCTTATGATAATGATTGTTATAAAGTTAGAATATTACCAAAAGAATTTAGACTAATAGGAAAACCAAAGAAATTATTTGGACAACGAGAATTTGGTTCTGGTGGTAAGATGTTAGTTATTACAGAAGGAGAACTTGATGCACTCAGCGTAGCTCAAGCGTCTATGGATACTAATAATAGAATATGGCCTGTTGTATCTATTCCTTCAGCAAATCAATTACAAGTAGTTTTAGAAAATAGAAACTGGATTAGACAATTTGAGAAAGTAGTAATATGGATGGACGCAGACGAGGCCGGTCAAAAGGCCATTACAGAAATATCGAAAATTATTGGCTTCGACAAAGTAAGAATAGTAAATCTGAATGGGAAAGAAAAAGATGCGAGCGATGTATATATGACGAGTGGCGCTGCACAGGTTTCTTCGGTAATTTGGAATGCCAGTTCTTACAGTCCAGCTGGGATAGTCGTAGGAGAAAAGATTTGGGAGAGGTTTCAAGAAAGACAGAAAGTTCAATCAATTCCTTATCCAAAATGTTTAGATGGATTAAACGAAAAATTAAAAGGATTGAGATTTGGAGAAATTAGTTTATTTACTAGTGGAACTGGATCAGGTAAAAGTACTGTATTAAAAGAAATTATCCTTAATATATTAAATACTACTGATTCAAAAGTTGGTTTAATATCTTTAGAAGAAAGCGTTGGAGATACAGCTGAGAAATTTATTGGTATGCAAATCAATAAAAGAATTGGTGATGATGATGTACCTATTTCTCAAGATTTATTAAGATCTGGATTTGAAAGTATATTTAGTGATGAAAGATTAATTCTTCTTGACCATCAGGGATCTGTAGGTGATAACAGTTTAATAGACAAGATGGAATATATGGCTCTTATGGGTTGTAAATACCTTGTATTAGATCATATTACTATTGCTGTATCTGAAGGTAGTGAAGGATTATCTGGAAATGAAGCTATAGATAAAGTTATGTCTGACTTACTTAAAGTAGTAAAGAAGCATGATGTTTGGTTAGGTTTAGTAAGTCATTTACGTAAGTCTGGAAGTAAAGCTTTTGAAGAAGGTAATATGGCTTCAATAGATGATGTAAAAGGCAGTGGTAGTATCAAACAAATATCATTTGATATTATAGCTTTTTCTAGAAATCTTACAGCTCATCTTGAAGAAGAGCGAAATCAAATCAAATTAACTGTATTAAAATCAAGATTTACTGGTAAAACTGGACCAGCTGGTACAGCTATATACGATTCAGAAACTGGAAGATTAAAAGATGGGAGTACTGAATTTGGGATATTATAAAAATAAGCAAATCAAAAATGATGAATTATATATGGGAATCGCAGAAGTAGTTGCTCTGCGATCTCATGATGATAAACACCAAGTTGGAGCTGTTATAGCTGATGGTAATAAGATATTAAGTTATGGTTGGAATGGTACTCCACACGGTATGGATAATAATACAAGATATAATAATGGAAAAACTAAATGGGAGGTAATACATGCGGAAGCAAATGCAATATGTAAATTGGCTTCATCAAACTCGTCGTCGAAGAATTCCACTCTATATACGACTATATCACCGTGTATTGAATGTACTAAGCTTATTCTTCAATCACAAATAAATAGAGTTGTATATAAAGAAGTTTATAATGCAGATGTAAATGGTAAACGTGTACCTCAATTACAAGCTATAGAGTTTTTGAAATCTAATGGAGTTAAAGTTGAGAAATATTAAAGTAAGAGAAGGAACTGATGAAGTAATAAAATATCCTGACGATATGTTTTGTGTTTATACTCATAGAGATCCAGAAACATTAGATGTAGTTTATGTAGGTAAAGGTACATTACATAGAGCGTTTCAAATAGTTAATAGAGGTTATGACCACCATCTATGGTTGTTAGACAAATTAAAAGAATTTGAAATACAAGAAATAGTAAATATAAAAGGTGGTAATATGACTGAAGGTGAGGCTTTAGTTGTAGAAACTCATGAAATTAAATGCTGCTTAAGATCCGGATGTAACTTATATAATGTTACTCATAATCCGTATCGCAGAACAAGGAGAAATAATAATGCAAGAGATAATGGAATATCTGGAGCAAAAAATATTGAATGCGCCACAAAGGTGGGCAATAAAGTTAGTGAAAGAGAACGAATTAGAAACGAAGAAATTAGTTCTTGATGCGTTAACTATATTACAATATCATTTTAGAAAGACTTCTACGTCTGAGTCTGCAACATGTAAATTAACTGCAGCTTCTTGTGCTATAGGAAAGAATGTATTACTTCATAAAGGAAAAGAATTAGGATTTAGAGCTGATGTAACTATCGGTGATTTTGTTCTTGAAGGATTTTATGAATGTGGATATATTAAGATAGTTAGAGCTCCAACAGAAGCTCAAATAGCATGGGAAAAGAATCCAATAGGTAAAAGACCTTTTAGTAGAGCTCCATATATGATTGAAACCTCAAAACGATGGAAAGAAATAGGAAGTTTACCTGATGTAGTAGTAAATGAGCTTATTCAAAATACTGCCTTTAAAAAGATTAAGAAGGTTCATAGTCTTTATCAAGATAACGGATACCCAGTAATAAAGCATTGGGGCTTTGATCGTGATAAAGAATTTAAAGAACTTTTAGATGAACCTTTTATAAAAGCAATTAATAAGTTACAGAAAACTGCATGGAAGATTGATACAGAAATATTAGAAGCTGTAGAAAATAATAAAGATAAGTTTGTAAAAGAAACTTTAGAAGTTCTTGATAGCAGAAAGCAAAAATATAATTACTGTATTTTTGGTAATAATAAAGAGTTAGAAGGTAAAGAACTATATTGGAATAAGCATATCTTTAGACCTGATTTAGGTAATAAATCTTTAGAAAAGAAATATTATGGAGAACTAAGAAGGCTTACTAATAAACTTAAGAATAAAGTTAATAAGAAACCGTTAGAGAGAATGCAAAAGAAATATGATGAAGCTGCAACTCATTGGAATGCTAAATTAGTTTTACTTAAAAATAGAAGTAAGTTTGATGCGTATAATATGACACTTCAAAAGGCAAAAGCTTTATCAAATAAAATATTCTTTCAATATGTAGATGCTGATTATCGTGGTAGATTATATTATAGAGAGTCTTATTTAAATTATCAAGGAAAAGATATAGAAAGAGGTTTATTAAAGTTTGCTGAACCTAAAGAAATGACTGAAGAAGGTTTATATAATTTATCTATATATACTGCATGTTGTTTCAATCAATCTTATAGTATTGATTCTATACCTAGTTGGTGTGAAAACGATTATGTATCTTACTTAGATGAGCAAGGTCTTACTGATATATCTATTGATAAAATGAATATTGATGATAGAGTAAGATGGGTTTTAAATAATCAAGACTTTATAATAAATACTTGGAAGAACCGTACTATACATGAAAACGCTGAAAAACCTGTTGGATTTTTAGCTTGTTGTAAAGAATGGTGTGCATTCTGGGACACCAAGTCAGAAGATGGTGTATATACTACCAACTTGCCAATCCCTATTGACGGTTCTAATAACGGTTGGCAACACTTATCTGCTATATCTAAAGACGAGCAGGCAGGAGAATTAGTAGGTTTAGTTCCAACTAAAATACCTAAAGACTTTTATGTTGAAACTGCTAAAGCTTTAAAGTCTCGTATGCCTGAATGGTTTAAGTCTAGAGTAATACCTATGAAGCATATACGTAAAGGTATATCTAAAAGAGGTTCTATGACTAGAGCTTATAGTGCAGGCCATTTAGCTATAGCTTTAAATATGTATGCAGATTGTTATGCTGAAGGTTATCATAGTAAGTATAATATAACTATGTCAGATTGTAATGACTTATCTTTTAATCTTATAAGAGCTATAGATGAAGTTTGTCCTGGCCCTTTAGAGACTATGAGTTATTTACAAAAGTTAGCTAATCATATTATTGCAGACTTAAATGAGCCAGTAATTAAATGGATAACGCCATCTGGTTTTCCAGTTACGTATGAAAATTATGTTATGGAAGATATAAAATGGAAATCTTGGATATCTGATATGAGAATTGAGCATGTTGGTAATGAACCAAGATTAATATATGGTAAGAAAATACCAAGTCCAGGTGGGTTTGCTTCAGGAATAAGTCCTAATTTTATTCATAGTATGGATGCTGCTCATATGGCTATTATTGTAGCTAATTGGGATGGAGAATTTGCAGCTATACATGATTCATTCTCTACTCATGCAAAAGATGTAGGAGATTTACTAGACTTAACTAAAGAAGTTTTTATAGCAATGTATAATCATAAAGATTATTATAAGTGTATTGCTGAGATGCTTTTAGATAAGCCTGAGGACTTCAAATATAATTATAAGTTAGGTAAATTGCAAATAGAAGAAATTGCTAATAGCGATTACTTCTTTGCATAGGAGGGAGTGTGTTTACTATACATGAAAATGGAACTATAGGACTTGACATGAATAAAGTCGAGTATATACATAAATACGGAATAGTTTTTAAAGACGGTAAAGAATTAATTTTACCACAAACTGTTATAAAGAAAGTAATAAAAAGATTTATTCGTATTTAATAAAAAAAAAGGGGTACCTTAGCGTAATGCTTTGGTACCCCTATTTTTTTTTTAACCAATATCTATTTGTAAGATCTTAGAGTCAGCTTTTTTCTGTAATGCTATTAATTCATCTTTAGCTTTACGTACTTGATTTATAGTCTTCTGGTTTCTTACATTTAAATTTAATGCTTGCATAATTCTATCAAACGCTGCTAGCATCTCATTACCAGTCATAGAAGTAGTTACTTCTGGATTATTAAATCTACTTCCCATTATAGACTTAACCATAGCAGCAGCTCTCTTTTTCTTTTCCCATTCAAACTTTCCTATTGGAGTTCCTTTAGGTCTTTGTTCAAATTCCATAGTATCATACATTAGAAATTGTAAGTTCTTATAAGGTGGGTTCCTTTCAGGATCCATAGGTGCTTTAGGATTAACACGTTCTGGGTCTAACATCCAACCAAATCCTCTAAAATCAGTATCCATTTCAACACTAACTTCTGAGTTACCTAATTCTTTTAATTGAGTTCTAAATTTGTCTATAGTTTTTGGCGCCCAATCTCCCATGATCCCATCTACATAAGAAAACTCTTTAATAACATTCCACCAGTTATTATTAGCATGCTCTCGTACTCTTCTAGCACTCGCCAGGTCTGTCTTTACAGCATCCATGATAGGTAACATGTAATCTTTCTTTAATTGTTTCCACGAACTTCCTGTAAACATTGAATTCATCCATGCGCCATCCACTCCTTGTATAACGGCGGGAATTACTCGTCCTCTTCCCCATCCTCCAGGAGTTTCTTCTCCTTGGGAGTTAACTCTTATAGCAGAACCAGCTGGTTTAGATTCGTATAAAGGAACTGCTCCAACTTTTCTACCACTAGGTAATGTAATACTTAAATTAGCTTTATCTTTAACAATAGATTGTTTAGCACCAATATAAGTATCATAACCAATAGCGTTTTTCATAGTCATAATATCATTAGATAATAAAGCAACGACATTATTAGCTCTTAGTAGTTGGCCTACTTGAACTATTCCCGGATGAAGTTCAGTATCGATAGCATCTGCAAGAATGTCATGAAGAAAACTTACAGTAACGTCTTCTTTACTTTGCATTGGACCGCCTTTCTTTACTAAGAACTTAGCTACTTCAGGCTTATCTAAAATTGCTCTAATCTTTTGAGCTTGAGGACCTGTAAAGATAGTATCTTTAATAGCACCTTTTAAGTTCTTTAAAAGCTGACCATAACTTAATGTCATAGGTGGTTTCTTAAGAAAATTATCTCTATCTTTTATAGCTAACTCTAATATCTCATATAAATATGGAGAAAGAGTCTCATCATTAGTAAAATTTTGAGCATACTTTTGACCTTCTGAAAGCATCATATATGCCATTCCATCTCTAATGTCTCCAGCCTGCATATCAACTTCAGTTTCATTACCATTATATAATTCAGTTAAAGTAAAATCATCTAAGTTTTTAACAGCATCTCCTTTTCTTAGTACCCCTCCTCTATAAGCAGCTCTAATAGAACCTAATAACATTAAGTTAGTTAAAGGTCCATGAGTTTTACCATCAATCTCTACTCCTAAATTAGAATAAAATGAAGTATTATTATCAAAAGCTTGAGCATATCTAAATAACTCATTAGTAGCTTCTATTAATTGAAGTCCTTCTAATCCTTCTGATTGAGCCTTTTCTAAAAGAGAAGAATTAACATTTAGCTTAGGCATATTCTGTAATTCAGGCGGAATGTTAATAAACTCAGTTCCATTTTGATTTACATCTAATTTTATTTGCTTCATCAAATTTGTATATTGAGTATCTTGTTCCGGAGTTAGAAGTGATTCGTTTATAGATCTACCTGCCTTGATGAGCGCACCAAAAAGAGCACCATGGCCGGGAGCATTCCATTCTGCGTCAAACGCTTTTACTCTTTCGTCTGGAAGAAGTTTAGAAGCGCCTTTAATAAACAATGCAGCCATCATTTCTTTGAACATAAGCTCAGTATCATTATTACTTTTTGGTTTAACTTCACTAGGCTTAAGACCACCAGTAATATATCTCATCCATGGCTGTAGTTGTGGATTAAAGTCATTAGTAACATGCATTCTACTTTGCAATTCTTGAACTGCATAATCAAGATGCTTAGACTTATTACTTTCAAGAGCTGTTTGATTTAGATAATCTAAAAACCTAGTTATTTGTTTTTCCATTTCATAACTAGGATTATAATCAGTATTTGGATCTTCTAATCTTTTCTTAGCAAGCTCTCCTCTAAAAGATATAAACTTATCCATTCCAATTTTAAATAAGTTTCCTACTTTAGGTAATTCATTTCCTCTTTTAATTCCACTTAACGCTTCCATAGCTAATTGATAAACTATTTTACGTCTTAATGGATCTACTTGATGAGCTACAGAATTAGCATTTTCTTTTGCTTCTTCTACTTTTCTCATACGTCTATTAACAACAGCAGTAGTTTTCTCTTTTCTTATAAGTCTTGATTCTCCTTCTTGACCAAGTCTTTTTATCACAGGTCTTGGAGCGTTAGCTGCTGGTTTCTTTGGTTTTGCAAAAACCTCAGGTGAGGATTCTGCGGCAGCTTTTATAGTCTTTGCCCCAACTGGAGTTAAACTATATATAATAGTAGAACCACTAGGACTCTCATTTCTTTCATACATCATTGGATTAGCAGCATGATACATTTCTTTAGCTACTGTTCCTATATATTCAAATTGATCTTGACCAACTCCACTTTCAGAAAACTCGTCTGAAGGACGACCTTCCATTCTATTTTGTTCTCTTTTCCATGATCTAAAAATCTCTCTTCCTAATAAAGCATTTCCAGCTCCTCTACTTAGACCTCCTTCTTCATCTACTTGTACTTCTGGTCTGTCTTGTAATGCAGATAACGGATCATTAGCGTCAAACTGAACTTCTTGTTCTGAACCTATTTGAGTATTATAAACAAATTTTTCAGTAGTAAGACCCATGATTCTACCGAATAACGGATGAACTACTAAATCATTATTCTCTAATATTTGACCAGCATTAAATCCTTTACTATCAAATAAGATACCTTTAAGAGATAATGGATCTACACCTACAGCTTCAGGATCTAATCCCATTGCCATAGGTAAAGTTTTCTCATAAAAGTTTTTATCAGTTTGTATATTACCTTCAGTATCTTTTGGACTGGCTGTAATATAACCTCCACCAACAGTAGCTTTATCATTTATTTTACTATGAAATAATGTAGTAAAGTTATCTGCTCTTTGAACTTGCAATCCAAAACCATCATTATCTACACTATCTAAGTTTAATACTTGTGGTTTTAATTCAGATAATGGATTAACTCTTTCTTCTTCTCTAGTTTCTATAGCTGATTGAGCATATTTTTGTTCTTCATATCTCTTTTTACTATTATCTACTTGTTTAAGAAATTCTTGAGAAGATTTTGGAGAAGCACTTCTATATTTATCTAATTGTCTTATTACAGTTTTCTGTTCAGGACCTTCTACCGTTTCTTCCGGAGCTCCAGTAAAAACAGTATCAGTATTTACTTCTGCTGTCTTCAAAGAAGCTGGTCCTGCTTCTCTTAATTTTTCGACGATAGTTTTAGGTCTTTCAACCTTTTCTTGACCATATTCTCTCTGTAACAAAGCTTCTCTAGCGGCTTCAGCCATTGCTTCTTTCTTTGTTTGAACTGGTATTACTTTTATAGCCATTAATTACCTCCAAAACTCCATTGTGGCAAGTCTTTTGTCATTTGATGAGCGGCTTGAGCCATAGGAGAAACTCTTAAAGCTGCATAACCTAATGTTTTATCTCCAGCGATTACATCAACTCCTAATCCTCCAATTCTAACAGCTTTACTTAATGCTGCTGACTCTCCTGATATAGTTCCAAACGCCCAACCAAAAGTTGTTTTATATCTATGCTCATACATTGGAAATACAAAATCAATTAATCTTTCTCCTGTACCTAACAATCCACTAGCACCTACTCCTCTTCTAATATAATCTATATCTTTAAAGTATGGAGTTGTTTTACCATACTTAAGTAGATCTTTTAAATGTTGAGAAACAAATCCTAATAAAATCATAGTAGACATAGTAGCAAAGACATTATACTTCATAGCCGGAGTACCGCGTCTAGCTAATTCTCCCCACATCTTTGGTATATGATTTGCTGTAAACACAGATATAAATCCTTGAAATTGAGTGAATAACGCAAATCGTGGATCTTGAAATATCTTAGGTCTATTAGCTGCTTGAGGTAATGCTACTGCCTCATTAACAAAATTAAATGAAGCATCTCTCATAAACATATCAAACTTAGCTTTCTCTTCTTGAGTAGAAGCTCTTGTATTTCCATCAGCATCTTTAAATCCAACTATATAACTTGTCATAAATGTTGGATCTATACCTAAGTTTCTTAAAGACTCTTCTGCTTCAGCAGCTTCATTAGTAAATAAGTTAGTATCTCTTGCTTCTGCTAAAATAGACAGCTTATCAGTAACATAATCACCAGCAATAGCGGCCCTTGAGGCACGCGTAGCGTTAGTCCATTGTTGTAGTAATATAGTTTTAAAGTACATGTCAAGAATTCTTTGACGCCAATGTCCTGTTTCACTAACACCTGTTGTATGAGCAGCACCTACTTCCCATTCATTAAAGCCTAAATCTTTTGCTACAGCAGCTCCACCTGAATCTCTTTTATGAGGCATTGGAGTATTTGTTGTAGCACCATAAGCTCTTCTAGCTGTATTATGTATTTCATTAACGAATACTCTTGACATTTGCATTAAGCTTCCATCTTGTCTACCGAATATTTGCTTTACATTTAATCCTTTAGAAACAAGAGCTGACTCTACAAAATTAGATATAGTAGCTAATGGTAAACCAGTAATAGTAGTAACAAATAATAGATTCTTTTGAGCCCATTCTAAAATTGGAGACTTAATTCTATTATAGTTACCTGATTCAGCATCAAAATAATCTTTTAATGTAGCTGCTAACTCATCTACTCTTGCTTTAGCTTTTTCTGCAGACCAACCATTTTGCATTAATTGCTGTTCTATTTTATTAAGTCTATAGTTTATCTTTTTATTATCACTACCTACGTATTCTTCTAAGGCCACATATCTTACTGAAGATTTTGCAGCATTAGATATATTTGTAAATAAATCATTTTCCATAAACTCATTAAACTCAACCATATCTGATAGACCTAATGTACGTTGTCTATGAGATTGTGGTTTAAATGTAGATCTTGCTGTGACAGAAAATTCACCATCTTGTGGAGTAATAACTTCATTAATAGAATCTTGACTTAATATTGCATCAGTAATTTCTTTTGCTTGATCTGGATTCATATTTAATTTAGTTACTAAAGCTCCTTCAAATCCGGCTCTATTATTTTCAATAGCTTCTTTATTAAAAGATTTATAACGAGATAAGTAATCAGTAATTCTACCTAATTGTGGATTATGTTTAGCTTGCCAGTCATGCATCATATTTCCAACATCATTCAATGTTTGATGAAATGCTTTAAACTCATTAAGATATTGATTAAACTCTCCTTCTAAATCAGTATCCCAATTTATTGATCTATTTTCAGCATCAGCTTTATCTTTAGCTATTTGATAAGCTTCATAAAACTTTTTACTAAACTCTAAACGACTACTTCTCTTATCATTAACATTAAACTTTGCTAATATTTTATCTACTGAACCTAATTTATTTCTTAATATACTAATTAAATGATGCTTTCTATTTTCATAAGTAGCACCACTAGTAGATCTTTGTAAGTTACTTCCAAGAGATTCACCTAAAATTCTAGCTTCTACTGAATCTTCTTGAAGTTTATCAGCTTGACCCATATTTCCGAAGGCTTGTCTAGTTAATCCTCTCCATAGGCCCGGAATAGCTCTCCATAAGTCTCTACCTATTTGAGCACTATCACGTTTTCCTCGCTTTTCTTTAAAACGCTCTGTTCTAACGTTAATATCTTCTACAAGATCAGCATCTAATGCATCTGTTTCCACTTTAGTTTTTTCATTTTCTACTTGAACATTATACATTTGACCATTGATTTGTTCGTCTTGTTTAGCTTTATTTCCTGCCCAAGATCTCGTTCTTGCGTCGTCTGGAGCAGTTCTATAAGCTACATCAGCCCATGCGCCATAATCATATATAGTACCAGGAGTAGAGAACGAAGCACCAAGAGTAGAGCCAGCTAATCCAGCATCTATAATTCTATCAGTAAATTCTCCAGCATCCCAATCTCTGAAGCCATTAGCAGTATGAGCAGCAGTATAACCAATTCCTTCTTGTAAAATTTCAGTAACACCTTCACCACCAGCTGCAATAGCAGTTCGTTGTAAAGCTACTCTTGCTACATTTCGTTTTATAAGTTGATCTTTAGCAAATTTCGCTGCATCAGTAGCTAATTTAGCAGTTTCAATTCTTGATGCGTTAAGAAGAAATGCTTTAGCTGCTTCTTTAGTAGTAATAGTTCTATGAATATCTTTAGTACTATTTATTAACGCATTTACAACTGTGTTACGGCCTTCTTTAGTTAACATACTACCTTTACTAATAAAGTCTAAACCAACTCTATCAAGAACAGCTTGCGCTATACCTGCAGTAACAGCTAAACCAGCATTTTTATTATCTCCTTCCATCTCATTCCAAGTAGTACCAGTATATAATGATACTGGCGCTAAATATGAAAGTCCTAAAGTAAAAGGCGCTGCGACTGCACCACCAATACTAACAGCCATATATGGAAGAGAGATAGCAGCGTTATTAGCTATATATTGTAAGACCCCTTCTTTACCCCAGAATCCATCAATATCTTTATATGAAGTTACTATTTCAGGTTTATTTTTAATCTTCTGACGTGCTCTATAAATACCAGCTTCACCAATATTTTCTGCCCATTCCCATCCAGTAGTTTCTCCTAATAGTTCAACAGCACCAAATAATCCTTCTTGAGCTCCAATAAGACCAACGTCCCATGCACTAGAAAAAGGACTAGTAGCTTTATTCTGTAAGTCTCTATCTGGATTTCTAAATTGTACAGAACCAGGAGCGTAATAACCACCACCATAAGCTAATTGAGCTTCATCAATTGCTTGCTGTCTAAATTGCTTTTCATACTTAGTCTCATCTAAAATAGCAGATTGAACAGCGTTGGCAGCGGTATCCCACTCATCTCCATAATTATGACCATCAAAAACTTTAGCAACTTCTAAAGATCTCAATGCTTCATTAGAAGTATATCTATTTGGATCTAAAACTCCTGTAGTAATAAGAGCTCTTTCCCAACTTCTACCTTTAGCATCTTGTAAATCAATAATCTCTCTACCGTGTGGATCTTTTTTACCAGTCTTTACAATGTTAGTAAAACCTTGGTTTTTAGCTAATTGTTGTAAAGCCATATTTGCTTTATGACCACCGGCAGTACCAACGTCTATATTCTCAAGACCAAAAGTCTTTAAAATTTCAGGAGCATCAACTCCTTTTAAACGATATTTTACTGGATCACCATCACTATCGGTTTCTGTCTCAGAAATAATTGTATCAGCATCATAAAACCTATGGTTTTCGTCTACTCGATTAATATCAGGTTTTATATTATCTATAATACCCATTATATATCTCCTTATTATTTAACGGAAGCTGTTATCTCATTTTTAACCCATTCCATAAAACCATTACTAGTTTTATCGTCGGCTTTTGCATCCCATTGTTTTCTATCATCAGCAGGAAGAGCATTCCAATCTTGAATAGCTTGACCTATAAAAGTATTATTTAACGCAGCATCACCACCTTTAAAGCCATTCATTCTCATAACAACAGCTATATTCTTTTGTAGTTTTGAAAACTCTTTAGCATCAACAGGATTCTGTTTTTCTTCTGGGTCTCTATCTGTTATATTACCAGCCATAAAGTAAGTTAAGTTTTCGCCAACTCTTTCACGAATAACTAAACTATTTAAATAACCAATAAGTGATTCTGCTTTTGAACCATCTTGTCTAACATCATTCGTAGCATCTCTCATTGCTAAGTCTATTAGTCCACCCATTTTATCTAAAGAAACATTATTTGCTATTGCCCATTCAATAACTTTTGGACCTGCAGTTTTAGCATTTATATTAGTTTTATAAATAGTTTGTCCATCATCATCTTCACCTGCTTTACCAAATTGAGACTTTAAACTTGAAATTTGATCACTATAAGTTTTTCCAAATGTTTTAATAGCTTCTCTATTTTCTTTAGTACCTTTAACATATGTTGGATCTGCATTTAGTTTTGCACCATCAATGAATTTACCATCTGGTGTCTGCCAATACTCATCATCACCTACTTTTACTTTTTCTGCCTTTACTTGAAAGTATTTACCTTTCTTAGTTCTTCCATAAAAAGTTTCATATGTTCCAGTTCTTGTTGTTGGCTTTCCAACTGGTATTAAACTACTTAAGTCTTTACTTTCTTTCCAATCTTGAATAGAACCAGGAGTATAAGTACCTATAAACTTCTTCTCCATCTCTTTTTCGTACTTATCTTCAGACGCAGCTTTTGCATCTATTCTATTTAAATAACCTTTAGCTGCAAATTCTAAAGAACCACCGTGATTATAGCCCATTAATCTAGAACCAAGATACATTACACCCATTCTAGCAAGTTCTTTCTTGTCAAAAAGATCTCCAAACCATTCTTGAAAAAAGCTTTCAGTTTTCTCTTTTTGCTTTTTACTGGCTCCTTCTCCTTTATTTTTAACGTCGTCTGAATTTGCATTAGGACCAGATTGATCTGAACCAGGACCATCATTACCTTTAGTTTCATTAACAATCTTTTCAACTATACTATTTTTCTTATTTTGCTTTTCTTTATTAACAGTAGTATTATTAGATTCACCAATATTTTGATTATTTTTATTAGCTTCTGCTACTTGTTGAAGAATATTTTTATTATCTTGATGCGCTCTAATACTTTTCCATTTATCAGATTCATATTTTGCAGACCATTTTTCAAATGTTGGAAACTCCATAATACCAGAGCCTAACGCTTGCTTTTTAGCTGCTTCATATTTAGCTTTCAGATCGTCTTCTAAAGAATTTATTTCTTTATCTTTCTTTATTATATTCTTTTCTTCATGCTTTTTATTTTGAATTAGTTCTCCTCTTTTCTCAGTTATTGCAAGAGTAGTTTCATTACTTACAGCACCTTTATCATCAACTTCTTTTTGAGCTTTCTTTTCTAGATTTTTAATCTCATTATGAATAGTAATTACATTCTTACCACCTAATTCATTTTCATAATTAGAGAATGGATTAGCTCCATCATATGTTTCACCCCACTTTCCAGATTGTGCTATATCAAATTCATTTTGAACCTTCAGGTTCATAGGATTACCATGCTGATCTACATACATTCCAGTTCGTAAATCCTTTTTATAAATTTGAGAGGCACCATCTCCTAGTTTATAAGTAATTACATCTTTAGGAACCCACTTACTTGAGATATTAGTGCTATCATCAAAATTTTCTAGTGTAGAATCAGTGTCAATATTATCTATATCAATATTATCTGTATCACTAATACCTTGTGCAACTCCACCTTCCGTATCTAATGTTGGCTCGTTTATTTTAGGAACGTTACCATACATCTCGTTAATAATTTCAGCTTGCATGCGTGAATCATCACTACCTGCAATTTGATCAGGTACTTTTGGCCCAAGTGGAGGATCTTGATATTGATTAGTCCATTCAGGTTTTACGGTTGGAGTGTTAGGATTAGGAACTATATTATTGTTATTTGGTCCAGCAGCATGAGCTGAAGATATAAAACTTGGCCATTTCCAACCACTAGAAGCTGTTTGAACTTCTGGTTCTTTTGAAACTCCTGATAAAACTTTATTTGAGTATGCTTTAGCTTCTTCAGGGATAACATGTGGAGGTAGCTTACCACTTTTTAAAGCAGCTACATTTCCAGGACCCCAATTATAAGCCATTAAAACATCTTCTTTAGACCAATTAGGATATTCTTTTTGAATACCTTTTAAATATTGTAAAGAAGCGTTTCTTTGAGCAGTTTCATCTGTTATATCAAAAGGTTTAACTCCATAACCAGCATCAGACGCGCTTTTAGGCATCCATTGATAAGCTCCCAAAGCTCCAGCTTTACTCTTAGTTAACTCACCTTCATCATCATAGTGTTTACCACCTGATTCTACAAGCTTTAAAGAGTCTAATAAATTGCCTGTTACCCAATCTCCTGTATTAAAATAGCTAGCTTTTTTCGTGTCCTGAATTTCACGCCCGTGGTTGTTCATTCTTTCTATTGCTGGACCATACATATCAGTAGCTTCTTTATTGACTACGAATTCACCAGGGGTCAACCATGCTGGTACAGTATCAGTACCTTTAGGATCTCCGGGATGATCGTACTCAGGAATCATATTCATTGGAGGAATATTATTTTGAGGAATGTCAAACTCAAAAGACATCATGTTTCCATATCTATCTTTTTTAGTGAATTTCTTTACTTGCATTATTTACCTCCACTGCTAGGCTCATCATTTTGTTCTGGTGGTTTTTGAATTACGTTACCATCATTAACTCCAGACATTTGAATAACTGTACCTTGAGCTGTTTCAACTTGTCCACTAGAGTTAACAACACCAGGACCAAAATTAGTTTCTACTACAGAACCTTCTCCAATGTCAGGTTGCCAATCATTTGATTCTAAACCTGTTCTAACTGCAGTAAATTTACCAAGTTTATCTCTATCTCCATAAACAGTTGGCATACCAGCTTCTTTATTTTGTTGAAAAGCTGAAATACCAGATCCACCTTGCGCTCTAGGATCAATTCCTAATTCTTCAATAGTAATATCTCTATGACTAGGCTTTTCGTAATCTACAATATACTGACCAAACTCATCATATACAGGTGTACCTTTATCAAATTCTGATTTTAATTGACCACTAAATGGATCTCTATAATCTACTACCTCATATCCTCCAGGACCACCATAAATCTCTTCAGTAAATATTTTACTAGGATTTGATATAGCAGTATTATGTCTTATATTACCGCCAGTAGTTTCTATTCCATATCGACCTGCTGGATTAGCGCCATAAGCACGTTGTTCTCTTGATATATTATGCATAGAGTTTTCCCAGCTTCCTAAACCAGCTGAGATTGGACTTTCTCCTGCTGCTCTTAATTTTCCATAACTACTACTAGAACCACCTAAACCTTCTTCTGATCCAATTCCAAGCCAACTTTTACCCCAATCACTAGGACTTTTATAGCCTTCTGCAGCTCCTGTTATTGGATTAAAAGATCTTCCTTCTTCATTAAAAACATTACCATATGCGTCTGTAGTACCTGGCTCACCAAAATTATATTTATCTGATTTAGTTGCTCCTGCTAACAATGTTCCTACATAAGGAACTAAACTTATAGGATTCGTTGAACCTGGTTTATAACCCCTTGCTGTAGACATAGCTGTATAATTTGGAGTGACATTATCATTATCATCATCTTGATTAAATTGATTAATATCTTCTAATGGATCATCCATTACAGTAGTACTAACCTTTCTTTTATTTATTCCCCAAGGATTTTCTGGAATCTCAGGATTTGGTACGCCAGCTGCAGATACTGTGTCTACGAAAGGTTGTGATGAGTATCTAAAACCATATTTTGGTTGTATAGTATGAGAAGGCTGGTAAGGTATACCTGTACCACTACTACTATTATTATTAAATCCTACCATTTTAATTACCTCTGCTTAAAGGACCACCTATCATTGCAGAAGGTCTTGTCATATCTTCTGCAGCTAAATTAGTACTTATTGGATTTCCAACTGTATCATACTTAAGTTTTATTTCTCTATTTTCTGAAATTGGTCCACCAGTATTCTTATAAGAAATATTCATTTCTTTTAAAGCTCTTTGCATATCTGGATTAAGTTCTCCTACTGGTCCAAACATACCTTTAAAACTAGTTTCTCCCCAAGGAAGCCATTCTGGTTCTCTTCTCATATATTTATCGACTACCCAACCAAGTGGAGAAGTTAATCGATTCATTCCTCGTTGAACTGTATCTGATACAGAGTCAGTTCCTTTTTGATTAGCTATTTCATTATGTATATTCATATTTCTATTAACGTCTTTCATATATTGCCATAAACCAGGAAATTCAACGTCTCTTCCAATAGGCCTTTCTGAAGGTATTGGTGGCATATCTTCTTTAGTTGCTGATTTTCTTTCATCCCAAGGAGTACCTATATATTCAGTAAGATATGGATCGCCTTTAACTTCATTTCCTCTTTCATGGTATTGAGGAGATAATGGACCATTAACATGACCACCTTTATTGAATAAGCTATAAAGCATATCTTTTAAGAATGGTGCAGCAAATTCTCCAGCTACTTCCCCTGCTACTGCGCCCATAGGCCCACCTGCAGCGGCACCAGCTGTTGCTAATCCTTTCTTTAATCCTTCTTTACCAACTTGCTCCATACCTTTATCAATAGCTCTATCTACAAACATATCACCAGCTCTTTCAGCCATATTTGGTGCAGCTGGAGCAGAGTCCATAATTGGTTGTGCTGTCGGTCTACTACCCATTTGAGCTTGTTGTAATCTTTTTTGTAGTTCAGAACTTGGCATTGCTAATTGAATCATTTTCCTCCTCCTCCGCCACCGGTTTTCTCAGTTGTTTGTGGTGCGCTACCTAAATAACCAAAATATCTTTCAGCACTAGTATGTGGTGCGTCTAATCTTTGTTGCGCATATTGTTGCATTGTACTACCTGCTTGTCCTAAAGACTCTATTCCAGCAGCAGTTTCTTGTTGACGTCTTTGAAGATGCTGTAAAGATCTATCAGATAGAGCTTGATTCATTGCAGCTTGAGATCGTGCTGAGCCTAAAGAACCGCCTGCAGAAGCTTGACCTAAAGAAGTACCCATTAGATTTTGTAAATCTCTTCGTTGAGCTCCAGTAGTATCATAGAGTCCTTGACCAGTGATAGCTTGTCTAGCTAAATTTTGCTGGTAATTAAGAGCTTCTTTTTGAGCTGGATCTAAAGCAGCAACAATAGCATCAGGACCTGTAGCAGTATCTTGTTTATATCTATTTGTTACATCTGAGAGAACATCAACTAAATATGGTTTAAATTCGGGATCAATACCAGTAGTTTGAGTTACAGTATTTCCTCCACCTCCTCCTTTACCCATAAAAGCCTCCATTTATATATTTCATTTAATTAATCTCCTAAATTTTTCCTCGTACTGAAATTTGGATTCTACCATTATAATGTTTTTCCAAAAATCTACCATATTTTAAAGCATGTTCTTCATCTTGTACAGAATCTGCTCTCCAATATTTTCCACCATTCTCTTTTATATGTTTCATTAATTCATCAAATAATGCACGAACAATAAGTCCATTAGTTGTATTATCTTTATCTACAATACAATCTTTAACATCCATTATCCATTCATTATTATAATAATTATTAAACGTAGAAGCTGAAAGAAATCCTTTTAACTTGTTATCATTATAATAACCAATAACAAGAGCATGAGGACTTTCTTTTTGTTTTTGAACTAAAGATAAAAAATATGAAATCCAAGCGCTTTCGTTTCTTTCATACCCTTTATAATTATTATCATTAGTAGATTTATTCATTAACTTGATAGCTTCAAACACATCATTATCAAGAATTCTTTTTATCATTTTTTATCTATCCTTACTTTTAAATCGGCAAGGTCTACAGCATCTCTTATATCTTGTAATAACTTAAGATTTTGTTCTCTAAGTAAATTAACTTCTTCAACTAATTTAAATAAAGTTAAATTAAGAGTTGCATTTTCAGTAATAGGAGGATTATTAATAGCCATTACTTAATACCTCCTTTACTTACTTTTAACTGTAATCCAGAAATATTCCAAGCTTTATTATTTCCAGCAGTATTATTTGTATTAGCATCATCTACTCTATAGTTAACAAATCTACCATGAACTCTTGTATCAACTTTATAATTTGATGCTACAACAAAGTCATTAATTGAAAGTTTATTTGCTTTAGAATTAGTTTGAGTATTATCTTCTGCTGTAGTTAAATAAGCTTCTTCTCCTGGAGAATTAGTTCCTCTAACTCTTACTCTAAGAGTAGCTCTTTGAGGATCACCACCGACTGTTGTTACTGTTCCTCCATCAGCAAATAAAGAAACACTTTTTAATTCTTCACTATCAAAAGTAGGACTTATACTCATTTGCTCTTTTTCAAAATAAGATATATAATTAGTTCCAGCAAAATCATAAGTTAAATCTGCAACTCTTACTCTATTAAATAAAGTTCCACTACTATATCCACTTTGTACAAATATAGGATATATTTTACTTGGGTTAATATCTGTACTTTGCCAAGGTCTTACAATATCAAATGTAGTTGATATAGCTGTAGCTGTAGTTGCTTGAGTAGGATTAGTAGTAGATACTGTATTTCCTTCTGCAGCATTAGTAAGATTAGTTGTAGACGGAGCTACCTTCGCAGCTACTGTTTCACCACTAAATGGATTATAAGTTAATACATAACTTGCATCACTTGAAAATTGACTAGGAGTGATTGTTAAAGTTGTTGGATCTGTAGTACTATCGTTAGTAATATTAACTAATTGATTAGTATTAAGAACAGTTAATATATCTAATAAAGCATTTGTACCTTCTAAATCAATTAATGTACTTGCAGTATTATTAACTGCTGTATGTAATGTCATATCAACAGCTAAACCATTAGGCTTATTTAGCTCTGCTGTATTTTGTGTTGCATCAGGATTATAAAATAAAGCTCTGTATGCAGCATCATTAGTATCATTCCTAACATTTGCTAATGTTGTACTATCCCATCCTGTTACAGAACCATAATGTTTATCATTAGCTGCTTTTACAAATGTACTATCTAATATTCTTCCTGGACCTTCGCCATAATGTTTATCAAATACAACTGTACCACCATTAAGTGTTACTGTTACTCTAGTACCTCTTGCAAATAAAGGAGTTATACCTTCTGTTGTAGCTGAACCACTTGCGTTACTAATAAGCGTTTGCCCACCTGTATATCCAGTTCGAGTTGTTCCTTGTGTTATTGTATAAGAGAACGTACCTGTAATAGCTTGTCTATCAACTGCAGTAAAGTCTAAGTTAGGACTACTTCCTCCAGGATTTGCTAATGTCCATATAGCTTGGTTAGCTGAGTTACCTCCAGCTTGCCATGCATTATAAACTAATGTAGCAATCTCATTAGGAGTAATGTGAGGAGTAGTACTATATCCGACACCACTATCTATATCAAATGTATTTGAGTTACCTGAGCCTGCAGTTAGAGTAACATTTAATGCAGTACCAAAGTCTGTAGGAGGAGTAATTACTAGTACATCTTCACTTGTAGATGTAGCAAGTCCAGGTCTAGTTTCACCGACAGTAAAAGAACCATTAGTAACACCTGTAGGTAATGTTCCACTACTTACTATTGTAACACTATAAGCATCTTGTGGACCTACAGCTGGTGCTGTACATATGACTGCATTAGTTGAGCTATCTGCAGTAGTCCATGAGCTATTATTAGTTATAAGACTTTTGATTTCATCTCTTATAAGTGTAACACTGTATGTTCCATTTAATAATGAATAAGCATTTGTTCCATCAGGAAAATTAACTGTAAGGGTTATCTCTCCAGTAGCAGTAAAGTTACTGAATGAGCCTACAGTAATAGTTTGTTTTTCTTTAACACCTCTATGTTGTTTAGCAGCATGACCATTAACTATAACTCGCTGTACTTCCTTTTTTCCTCTATTAGTATAACCAAAGTTACCAGAATTACCTGTAATTTTTAATGTCGCAGTAGGAGTTCCACCACCTTTAACTGGCCCAACATCCCCTGAAGTAACACTATTAAGATCTCTTAAAGTCCAAGTGTTATCTCTATAATTCCATATTAATGCTTCATCTGACTCTCCAGCAAGTGAAGCAAGAGTAGGATAACAAATCCATATTTCGTTTTGTCTATGATTTAAAAGAGTGAATAATTGTTGTTCATAAGTAGGATTAAGATTATCAAAGAAATATCGTCTTACCCTTTGGTCAGCTAATGATTGTATATCTCCAGGGTTTCCAGCAAATACATAAATATCATTTCGACCTATAATAAAATGTTTACCATCATATTCTATAACACCACCATTAGTTAAACAACCATACTCATCTGTTATTGAACCAAATGATACTGGCGCGTTAACATTACCAGTAAGCCTCATTACATGAATACTATCTGTTGCATAGATATACATACCACCTTGTAATGGTTTCATATCTTTAATAACACTTGTTTCTGCAAGAGTAAATTCATCTGCTGTGTTTACACCAGTTTCAAATGGATTCCAGTTATTTGGAATTCCTCCTGGAGCTGCAACATCAGAGGTTCTTACTTCTCCTGCTAATCTTCGTACAGTATTACTGCCATCTTTTTCTGTAAGGTTTCCAGCAACTAATAAATCACCAAATGATTCTACTACACCGGCAGTCACTGTAACTACATTTCTAGATTTAACATTAACTGTAACTACATTACCGTCTGCTAAACCACCAATATAAGCTATAGTAGTATTAGTAGCAGCATCTGTATATAATTGAAAATTACTTGAACCAACACTTGGTAGGCTTCCAGGAAGCGCACCAGGCACAAAGTTAGAAGTATTAGTAGTACCAGATCCTGCAGGAGTTCCAGCTTGAGCGGTTCTTGAAGAACCACCAACTTCTATTATAACTTCATATAAAGAAAAATCTACCTTTTGACCACAATCAAATAAAGAACCTTCTCCAGTATTCCAAGTATCTTCAACAATTTTTTGATCTACTTTATAACTATCCCATCCAGGTAATTCAGCCAAAACAATATTAGCTATATCAGTATTTCCAGGAGTATCTAGTATATAATGAGGTTTATCTAAACCATTATTAATAATAAAAGCAAAACCACCAGAAAATAAAGTATGTTGCCATCCAGTAGTAGTATGTTGAAATCCATTACCACTATTTAAAGTACTAGGAGTAATATCTCTTTTAGCTCCTGTATGGTCTTGTATATAAACCTTTTGACCAACAGTAACATTACTACTTAATAAATCTACAACCCAAATATAATAACATCCAGTAGGTTGCTTATTAGGATTTTCCCAAACAGCAAAATATCTTATTTCACCGAATGATAATGGAGAAGATAAATCACTAGTTATATCATTTAATAGTAATTCTCCTTCCATTTTTCTAATTGCACCATCTTTAAATCGTACATTTCTTGCGTTAGTGAATATATTATGAGGTAAAGAGATTGGAGGAGTATCTTTAATAACTCCTTTAGACGCAATATCAAGAACGGAAACTACATCTTCTGCCATAATATTTCTCCTTTATTTTTTAAGCGCATTCTTTTTGGCCAGTTGTTGGGTCGATAAAGCAAGCTTCAATCTTTTCTTTTTCTTGATCCATCTTCTCAATCTGAATAGGTATCTCCTCTTCTTCTTCCACGACCGTATTAAGCACTCCATATCTTTTTCCGCTGAGTCTGAACGTTGTGCAACCCTTCGCACCACCTTTCCAGGCATCAACATAAACTTGTTTGAAATCTTCATATGTAACGTCATCTCCTACGTTACAAGTTTTTGAACAAGCACTATCAATATAATGCTGTGATAATAACAATATAGATAGATGCTCATTTACAGTTGTCTCATTCGCAGTTTTTCCTTTTATACCTTTTGTATAAGCATAATCTTCAACTCTTTCTACTTTAGGTCCATCAAAAGTTTGAATAGTTCTATCATAATAATGACTAAATACTGGTTCAATACCACCACTAACATTATTAGCAACTAAGCTTATAGTTCCTGTAGGAGCTATAGACGTTAAATGACTATTACGTATACCATGTTCTCTAATTAATTTTTTAACAGAAGCTGGTAAAGTTCTAACAAAATTTGATTTTAAATATTCTTCTCTATATAAAGGAAATGGTCCTTTTTCTTTTGCTATTAAAGCTGAAGCTTTATAAGTATTATCTCTTAAACACGCAAATATTTTTTCTGCCCACTTCATAAAATCTTCAGAAGCATATTTAAATCCTAGCATTTCACCAGCATTAGCTAAACCAGTAACACCTAAACCCATTCTTCTTTTATCTTTAGCTTCATCAGCTTGAGCTTTTAATGGATATATAGTTCTATCTACAACGTTATCCATTGCTCTTACAACATGCATAATGTCTTCTTTAAATTTTTTAAAATTAAAATTATAAGTATATTGAATAGTATCTCCACCCATAATTTCTTCATCTTTTTCTAAATAACCAACAAGATTAAATGATCCTAATAAGCAAGCACCATAAGCTGGTAGTGGTTGTTCACCACAAGGATTTGTAGCATTGATCTCTTCACAATACCACAGGTTATTCATTTCAGCAATTCTATCAATAAACAAAACACCAGGCTCAGCCCAATCCCACGTGCTATCCATAATATCATCCCATAGTTTTCGGGCGGATATTGTTCTATGCACTTGTCCTTCGAACACCAAGTCAAAATCATCCCCAACATCGCTTGTTAAAGCCTCCATAAATTTATCAGTTATACCAACACTAATATTAAAACCAGTAAGATTATGAGAATTACGTTTAGCAGTAATGAATTCTTCAATGTCCGGATGGTCGACCCTGAGGACACCCATCTGCGCCCCACGTCTGTGTCCTGAGCTAGCGATGGTTTGACAGATAGAATCAAAGATGCCCATAAAGGATACAGGACCGCTAGCCTGGCTATCGAGCGATTTAATTTTATCTCCTCTTGGTCGGATTTTACTAAAGTCATAACCAATCCCACCGCCTCTACGCATTGTTTCAGCTGCTTCACTAGCTTTCTCCATTATACAGTTCATACTATCTTCTATTTCACCAGATACAAAGCAATTATAAGCTGTTGTAATCCTATTAGAGCCAATAGCAGCTTGAACTCTACCTGCTGGTAAGAATCTCATATTACCTAATATATCTTCTAATTCATATCTATGTTGGTCATCATCAGAAAGAGCTCTAGCTATTCTCTTTATTTTTTCATTAAAACTCTCATCTTTTTGACGATATTTCATTTCGTCTATCTCTTTAGATATATCCTTATCTGGTCCTATATATTCAGTATTACGCACTTTATTGTCTCCATTTAAATAGTTTTTCGATCTCTAATAGGAGACACCTTTTTTACTTAGTTATACCTTTAAATTTCTCAAAAGTACGTAATCCACCAAGTCCTAACATACCCATAAGAACGGTTAATAAACTTTCCATATCAAACGTCGGTAGTTGAGGTATTTGTACAGCTAAATATGCACAAACAAACATAATAAAAGGTGCTAATACAAAATGCCAAGCTAAAGCTACGCCACAAGTCCATCCTACAAATGGTCTCCAACCAGCTACAAATATACTTCTATGAGCAGCTTCTGCTTTATTAATTTCTAATTGGCCTTTAGCTAATTCTTGAGCATGGCGTTCTGCCATTGTTGATAGTTCATGAGCGAGTTTGTTTTTAACGTCTTTATCTTCTATAAATTTACCTAAAAGATTACTGACTGGTCCTATTAAAGCTGTTAACATTATGCTTTCTCACATTGGCAGTTACATTTACAAATTCTTATCTTGTACTGCTTTATCTGTTTGATAAAGTTCTTTAGTTTTGAAATAATCATATTGTTTAATTCTCTCCTTAAACTTTTCTTTTAAAGTTTCGTTTTTGCAACTATTAAAAAATAATTTTATAGCAACTTTACTACTTCCTTTAAATTCAAGCTTGTTTTCATTATATAAAAATCCTATAGCATTATCTATTATTAATAGTAATTCTTCATCTTTATATGTTAACATTATTTTTTCTTTTTTAAAGCACTATTAATAGAACTTATAACATCGTCTATATTAGGCTCTTTTTGATTTGGGTTATATTTACACATTATATTTCTTGGACAAGTTGAATCAACTACTAATTCATAAGTTTTATTTAAACCTATATAAATACAAGCTTCTTGACCATTCTTAGCTTTAGCTCTTTTCTTTAATCTACAGTTTATAAGTTTAGGATTATCCCTTAAACCTTTCCTTAATTGCTGTTGATATGTCCAATTATAAGTTTTATTAGAATTATATTTGTATTCACCAGCGTGTGCCTTATTACCATATAGATACGCAATAAATAATATAAAAGCAGTAATAATAATAGCTAGTAATCCTATACCAATCCATTCTAAAACTTTTCTTCTAAGTATTTGTTGTTTATATATTGCCTCTTGGCGCTGCTTTCTTATACGACCTTCCATAGCAAGAAGATCATCATATGCTCCTGGTCCTTGTGTCATGTTAAGCCATGTTTTTAATTCTTGTCTTTGTTCTTGTAATTTCTTTTTAGCAATATAAGCAGACATAGCCTCCTCTTCTACTGAACCCGCAGCAAATAATTTTTTAAAGAGTGGTGGATTCTTTGCCATCTTTTCAGCATTATCAACATCTGAAGCAGCAGTCATCCATCGAGATACATCTTTACCCATTGATTCAAAATCGCGACCAATTTGAAATCCTTTTTTAATTGCATCAAAAGCTTTAGATGCTACACTAACAGCCGCTGTAATAGTTAATGGGTCCATTTATTTCTCCTACTTATTCTTTGGTAAACATATTGCAGTGAGCTCCTTATATGTACCATCTTGTTGAGGAACAGATCTTTGATTGCTTAATCTTTCAGCAAAATATTTACACGTATCTATATTAGCAAACACTTGTGTTTTATTATATAATTGAGTTCCCATATATACGTATAAAACAAACTCAATCATTTCATAATTATACTTATAACTAAAGCAACAATACCTAATGTACCTATCATAGACATTGCTTCTATACGCCACATACGTTTATCTAATCCATGTAGCTTTTCGTTAACAGCTTCATACCTTATTGCACATTCTTTTTC